>Ga0163108_10000228_pt1 | contig 41769 bp, 32 predicted proteins | sample Fk1155metaG_FD_109644 | JGI IMG/M metagenome (GOLD analysis project Ga0163108, IMG submission 109644) | Marine microbial communities from the Central Pacific Ocean - Fk160115 155m metaG | ecosystem: Environmental > Aquatic > Marine > Oceanic > Photic zone | place: The Central Pacific Ocean...
AAAATAGTGCTGAAAGTAGTGCTGAAAGTAACGCCGAGGCCGAGGTTGCAAGCCAGGTCCAGCCGGAGCCACTGAATAACCATCAAAATCCTTATGATCTGGTTGAGGGATGGGCAAAGTTGCCGGAGGGGAGGGAATGGGGTTCGACCAGTGCTGTTGACATCGCTCCCGATGGAACGGTCTGGGTTGCTGAGCGTTGCGGGGCCAACAGTTGTCTTGAATCCGATCTTTCGCCTGTCCTGCATTTCGATCAGGAGGGGAACCTTCTTGCAAGTTTCGGTGCGGGATTAATTGCCTCACCTCACGGAATTTTCGTGGATGCTGACGGGAATGTTTGGGTGACTGACTGGATGGATAATGCGCCGAGCATACCTCGCCCTGAGAATGAACGAAGCTTGAGCGCGGAGGCACGAGCCGCAGCGCAGGCGAGAAAAGGACCACCGGAAGGCACGACGAAGGGTAGTCAGGTTTTCAAGTTCAGCGAGAATGGTGAGTTGCTCATGACCTTAGGTGAGCCTGGTGGTGCGGCAGAGCCCGGCTACTTTTATCAGCCCTCCGATGTGCTTGTGACAACCGATGGGACAATTTTCGTCGCTGACGGCCATGGTCGTGGTAACGCACGCATCATGAAGTTCACAAGTGACGGGACGCTCATTACAACGTTCGGAACGAAAGGTTCTGGCCCTGGAGAGTTTAATGGTCCCCACGCGCTGGCTATGGATTCGATGGGCAGACTGTTCGTGGGTGATCGGAGTAACAACCGGATTCAGATCCTTGATCAGGACGGTAACTTCATTGAGGAATGGTATCAATTCAGCCGACCAAGCGGCATCTACATCGATCAGAATGACATGATTTATGTAGCCGATTCGGAGTCCGGTTCTGTCGCCCCTAGCCAGAGCGCATGGAAGCGCGGGATCCGTATTGGTAGCGCTACGGATGGCACGGTGATGTATTTCATTCCTGATCCTGACGAAGATGCTACTTCAACGAGTGCGGCGGAAGGTGTCGCGGTTGATTACGAAGGCAATATTTATGGTGCCGAAGTGGGTCCGCGAGCGCTGAAAAAGTACGTGCGGCGACCTGAGGAGTAAGGTGTATTGCTCAATCTTATTAATTGGGGTGAGTGACGGGGATTGAACCCGCAACATCCGCAGCCACAGTGCGGCGCTCTACCATTGAGCTACACTCACCATATATGGTGCGCACGAGATCACTAAAAACCCGAGTGTAACACAGGCGTAACAGCCACGTGAAACGCCCGTGTCAAGTTGTTGTAATTGGTTAGCACAACCTCGATCGCCTGAATAATAAACGGCGTGACAACTGGAGATAAACTCATGAAGAGAGTTCAAAGTTATGTAATCAGCGTAGTGGCGGTGGGTTTGGTGTCAGCGTTTTTGATTGGCAAGACTGTTAGTGGTGACGCGGTAAAAACAATGGAGCGATCGGAGTCTGCTGCTTCAGTGGTGGCCTTACAATCGGGACACACAGGCATCTATGGTGGCGCTAGGCCTCTCGCTCCGTACTCGCCTGGTGTGGACGCTGGTGAGACCGTGTATTTGTCAGGGCAAGTAGGAATTAATCCAGAAACGGGTAGTTTGCACGACGGTGTTGAGGCTCAAGCCCGTCAAGCTTTAGAGAATCTGCATAAGCTCTTGACCGAAGCAGGTCTTTCGAAAAGCCATGTGGTACGAGCGACGGTCTATCTTGATGATATCGAGAATTATGGCGCGTTGAATGCCGTATATGGTGACTTCTTTGAGGAAGTCAACGTCAAGCCATCTCGTTCAACGGTTGGTGTGGCCGCATTGCCAATTGGCGCGGCAGTCGAAATCGACTTCATTGCGGTCAAGTAAGAAGCGGCACTGAATGGTACAGGGGCGGTTGGTATTACGGAACTTGAAACCGTACAACGAAGCCCCATTTGTCGGAACCGCGGCCGGTGAAGGCACGCGGTCCACTGATGGGTTCAATGCCGGAAACCCATGGAAATGGGTTTGACAACAGATTGCGATAGAACGCTAGTGTGACACTGTTGGCGAATTGTGCATACCAGCGAAATACCGTGGAGCGTTCTGTTTTCCCCATCGATACCCTGAGGCGATCTTGTTCTGCCAAGAACTTGATGAGGGAGTCGTCACGCGATAATTCTTCGCGGGTCACCACCATACCGACGGTCAGAGCGTCGGTTACCGGGGCTGAGACGTCGACCCCTGCGTAATAACCAGATTTCTCTATTGGGTTGGTAGTGAACCCCAGCATTTTTGCGGAAGTTTGTGTTGGTCCCCAAGTGTAATTGGCCCATTCGCCGAATGCGGTGAGATGTTTGAATGGCTGGTAACGTGCTGATAAGACCAGCGCTGAGTCGTGGCGCTTGCTTGCAAAGTAATTAGGTAGACGTTCGACTTTCGACCCAGTGAACCCGCGCTTCAGTGCTGCTCGAAACTCTAATTGCTGATAGGGCATGAACGTACCAGAAAGGAGGCCTGTCACTGCAGAATTTGTGTCCAGATCAGGATTGAGAAAATAGAAGTAGTCATAGTCAGACCGCCGATTCCCTTCTCCTAGAAAGGTAGCAAAATTGATTGCTACCGACGGATAGTGACCTTTTCTGGCGTGAGTGAACGATAGATCCACACCGAAATTTGTTTCAGCATTGATACGCTGTATGTGGGTGGCGTCTTTCGAGGTGAACGACCCTGCATCTTCCCAATGAAAACCTACGGGCAACATGAAGCGGCCAAATTTTACGCCGAACTTCCCACGCTGATAATTGAGATGGGCCTGTCGAATGGCGCCTTGCTGGTCGACTAGGTCGAACGCGATGAAACGGTAGTCGTCGACGCGTGTGCGACCATCCGGGTCACAGTTTACCCGCGGGCCGATGGTGCTCGGCACGTTAGGAAAAAAGAAATGTTCCTCGCCACACGCTGCTAATGCTTTTGTTTCAGTGACTGGATTAATCTCAAGAACGTACGACAGATGCTTGTTGATGTTGCCGAATAATTCAACAATTGCATAGCCGATTCGTCCTTGTTTCTCAAGTCCAAGCGAAGCTTGCGCGGAATCGTGACCCCAGGCTGCCATAAACTTGACGCGCACGCGAAGCTTGTCGTTGTCAGGTGTGCTGAACCCCGTCTTTGTGTTTATGGGATCATCGTTGACACTGGTTAGCGGTTGACCTGTTGGTCGAGTGCCCTCATTGCAAGGAACTCCGTTATTGCAATTCTGAGCGGTCACGTGGTTACCGGCAGCGATCGATAAATAAAAGACCACAAACAAAACTGCCGTGAAAGGATTTCCGCGTGTCCGGACAAGGCGAGTTATCATGAGTTCAAGTTTCTCGACAGGGATTTCATCACAACACAAGCCCCAAATCATATCTGGGGACTGTAGACACTAACATTATGATACTGGTTAAGGCTCCTAGGAACCCTAATGCATCCAATTCGATCCCATGATGTTGGTATCCTCGACAATCATCAGACGCTATTTTTAATAGCGCCAGCGACGTTTGTATTTCTCGTGCTGTTGGTTTCGCCAATTGTTTTTCTGATTCACCTCAGTCTGCTGCCGTCCATGCCTAACGCCTCGTTGACTGGGCCGATTGGTTTCAATGGGTACGCAGAGTTGGGCGATTCGTACCACCTAGGGATTTTATGGCGCACTATACGCATTTCTGGAATAACGACGTTGGGGTGTTTACTGCTCGGATATCCGATCGCACTGTCGATTATCCGCTCTCGAGGGTGGTGGCGTAGCGCACAAATCGTCTTCGTCGTGACACCACTGTTTGTATCGATTGTTGTGCGGACGTACGGATGGGTTCTTCTACTCGGAAACCGGGGTCTAATAAATGGATTGTTGGCCTGGGTAGGTTTTCGAGATCAACCAGTCCGCTTGCTAGGCACCGAAGCGGCCGTCGTCATCGGCCTTATGGAGGCTTTGCTCCCGTTCATGGTGTTGTCGTTGTCGGCAGTTCTGAGTCGGATCGATTCAACATTGGAGGAAGCTGCTCGAGGTCTTGGTGCATCACCCATCGGTGCATTCTTGACCGTGACCTTGCCATTGTCGCTGCCAGGTGCACTTGCAGGCTGTTTACTCGTGTTCATGGTGAGCATGGGGAGTTATGTGACTCCCGCCTTGCTTGGCGGCAGTGAAGTCCGCGTAATGGTCACCGAGATCTATACGCAAGTGACGACGGTTTTTAATTGGCCACTGGCGGCAGTGTTGTCGTTAACTTTGCTGGCAGTGTCGCTTGCTGTGGCAGGTCTAGCCAGTCGCTTAATTCGCACTGAACGTGCACGGAAGACAGTATGACAAGATGGACTTCCGGCGCAATCGGTCGGGTGCTGTTTCAGTTGCTGGTGTTCGCCATCTTTGTATTCCTACTCGCCGCACCAAGCATTGTGGTTTACTACTCATTCAGTCCGACGGTAGCCCTGCATTTTCCTCCAGAGGGTTTTACTTGGCGTTGGTACCTGAATGTTTTAGATCAGCCACGTCTACTCAACGGCGTCTGGCAAAGCGGTCTCATTGCTGGCTTGGCCACCATACTCGCGTTGTTACTGGGTGTACCGACCGCCTATGCTCTCACCCGAGGCACGATGCGCGGCCGCCGGACACTGGAAACCTTCTTTCTTTCTCCGTTGATTTTGCCTGGGTTGGTGCTGGCCATCGGTATTCTGATGTTTATTGTGGCGATTGTTCAGCCGTTAGTCGATATCACTTTAGTTGGTAGCTTGCCACCCTTGCTGGCGGCCCATTTAATCGTGACTGTGCCATGGGTTATTCGAACCGTAATGTCGTCACTGAACACGACTGACGTGGCGATAGAAGAGGCGGCGCGTGGTTTGGGTGCCTCGCCGCTCCAGGTTTTTTGGCTTGTCACATTACCCAGCATTAAACCGGGTATTGTGGCAGGAGCGCTTTTCGCGTTTATTGTTTCTTTTGGTAACTTTGCCCTATCTTTATTTTTTGCGAGTGGGCGTGTGACGACCTTACCTGTCGCCATTTTCGAGTATGTTGACCGATTCCAGGATCCAACGGTGGCGGCTATTAGTACCATTGTGATTGGGTTGACAATGATTCTTGTTTTCCTGGGCGACCGATTCGCGAAGATCTGGAATTAGGATCGGAGAAGTGTGAACTGAACTTCGAGATCAACAGATGCCTAAGTGCTTGAGATACCTCCCACTCCTAGCTCTCATAGTGGCTACTAGCTGTGGTCCCCCGACGTCATTAGACACGACGCTGACGGTGGCCTTACCACCTGGTCGGATTGACGACTTCAATCGTGTCATCGCGCCTGGTTTCAAAGCATTGTCTGATGTATCGATTACTGTGATCGGAATGCGTTCAGCTGATCAAGTAGCGCGTGTTCGCATTGAACAAGACCGACCAACACTTGATTTACTCTGGATTGATTTTGCTGAGGCTCAACTCCTTGCCCGGGAAGGATTGCTTGCGAAGGTGTCTGAGACGGAGTTGCCGAATCTTCGTGATATTCGAGAAGAAGCGAAGAGTACGCTCGGTGTCGCCCCGATTACGTTCGCATCGGCCCTCGGCTTTCTCTACAACAGTACACGCATCACGCATCCGCCAGTGTCGTGGGCCGATTTGTGGCATTCACGATTTGCGGGCGAGCTTGCCTTATTCGATTTCGGTAGCAGTCTCGGACCAGTCACGCTAGTAATGGCTGCTCGGCTGAATGGTGGGAACGAGACAAATATCGATCCAGGCTTTGAGAAACTGTTTCAGTTGAAGTCGAACGCATTCGGTTTCCGCACGAGTGGTCCCGAGAACAACAAATTTGTCGCGCAGGGTGAAGCCGGTGTGACCTTGGCATTAGCGAGTCAGACTCGAGAACTGAAGGCGGCGGGAGCGACGGTGGAATGGATCGTGCCAGCTGAAGGCGCAGTTGCTTTGCCACAAGGATTCCAAATTGTAGCGGGTTCCCCGCAACGCGCACTGGCACAAACTTTTGTGAATTACGTCCTGAGTTTGGAAGTGCAGCAGCGACTTGCCAACGATTTGTTGATGGTGGTACCGAATCGCAAGGTCGTGTTGGACCCGGTCATTGCGCCATTCGTGCCTCTCGATAATATTTTGTACCTTGATATTGAAACCATAGGCATGCGTCGAGGTGAATGGACGAACCGTTTCAATCGCGAGATTCTCGGCGGATGATGCCCCTTGTGAGTCGGGTCAGCCGTCATATTGAAGGTGTGCGATGGGCGCAACTTGATCCAGCGGTGCGCGCACGAGTACCGGTTGCAATCCTCGATCTGCTTGGTTGTGCGGTTGCTGGTAACCGCCTAGGCGTTCATCAGGCTTGGGTTAAGGCCATGGTGACTTCTGCAGGACCTCCTGAGTCGACGCTGTGGGGCCATAACATACAGTTACCAGCCGCACATGCAGCACTCGTCAACGGTACCATTGCGCATCATATTGAGATGGATGACGGAAATCCAAGGGCGAGTGTACATGGTGGGGTTACGGTAGTGCCGGTTGCCTTGGCTGTGGGAGAAGTTGTACGCGCGTCAGGAGAAGAGGTCCTGACTGCTGTTGTGGTAGGTTACGATGCCGCGGTAGCCTGTGGGCGCGCGATTGTGCGAGGGATGACCGCCCACCGTCTTCATGAACCGAGCATGGTTGGTTGCTTTGGCGCCACAGCTACCGCCGCACGGCTTCTTGGGCTACCAGCAGATCGTATTGCAGCAGCTCTTGGCTTGGCTGGTGCACTGATGCCGTTTGGACCATTCGAAGCGTTCACCAAAGGGGCACCCGTCAAAGATCTCTACGGCGGGTGGCCGGCCTTTATCGGCGTGATGGCGGCTCAACTAACCAAGGCCGGACTCTCTGGTTCCAGAGACTTGTTTGAAGCGGCTGCAGATGGTGTCGGCAGCGCGTTGCTACATGCACCAGTGACGGAATCGGCTGATGCCGATTCCCGAGAATTGCTCCACGTGCAATTCAAGGCCTACGCTACTTGTCGATCGGTTCAGCCGACGTTGACCGCTGTCGAACAGTTGCTTCCTGTTGATCCAGATGACGTCGATACCATCTTGGTAGAGACCTATCCATTTGCTGTCGAGTTAAGTCGAGATAGCGATCCGGAGACATCAGTGGGAGCAAAGACATCGATCCGGTATACGGTCGCGTCGCTAGTTCTAGATGGTCAGGTGGGACCAGAGGCTTTTACTGTGACTCAGGTTGGTAACCGAGATCGGCAAGCTTTAGCGGCACGAGTCAAAGTGCAATCAGCCGTTGATATGGAGATGCCGGTCGTGCGTGGTGCTCGAGTAACTATTATCCTCAAGTCTGGAATTAAGCGTCATGCTGAGGTGCGTGCCACACGCTGGACGGATGCGAATCCAGCCACTGAAGAGGAGTTGCGAACGAAGTTTCGCCGGCTGGCTGGTGAGGTGGCTAACCCTATCGAATGTGCTGTTGATCATCTTGTGAATGCCTCCGATCTCGATGAACTCATGATGGCTCTGAAGATGAAAATGTCTGCGAGGACAATGTGAACCGGAGTGTCGTCGAAGAACTCGCCAAATGGGCGTATACAGCTTCGGACACGGTTCCACCGCCTGCGCGGCATGCTGCTCGGCGCCTTGTCCTTGATCAAGTGGGCATTGCGCATGCGGGAGCGATGTTTGCTGGAACCCATTCCACACAGAAACTTTTTCTTGGGAAGGCAGGCAATCCCAAAGCAACTGATTGGGTAACTCGCCGTTCAGCCTACGCACCGTACGTGGCACTTGGTAATCGATGTGTCGGAGACGCGTTGGAATTGGCAGTTGGACCTGAGTGCGTGGCCTCGGCCATGGCTGCCGCTGAAGTTGCCGATAGCTCTTTTGGTGATTTGCTTCGTGCGATTGCTGTCGCGGCTGAGATCGATCACTATGCACGCAGTTGGCTGGGTGAAGGGGCCGAACAGCACGGACTGCACGCACCTGCGATGCTCGGTACGTTGTCGGCAACAACGGCAGCGGGAGTGGCGCTGCGATTGAATCAGGACGACCTGGCAGGAGCCCTGTCTGGAGCGATGTCGTTGACGCCGTGTTCCCCGTACGTTTCGTTTTCACACGGAGTTTCAGGTAAGACGTTGTACGGTGGCTGGAGTCAGATGCTTGGCCTATCGTTTGCGTTGTGGGGAGCAACGGGCATGCATGGACCCACATCCGTTCTGGAAGGGACACGAGCTGTTGGGCAGGCGTTACTGGATGCTAACGAAAGCCTTGAGCCTCCAAAATTTCAGCCAGACGGCTGGGCCATTACTGGTGTGACCTTTAAGAGGTATCCGTGTAACCGGGCATGCCACCCTGCGTTGACTGCCCTTGAATCGATCGGGCTGCTGGACGTCTCGTCCGTGAAGACGATTGACGTGTTCACATATCCGTACGCGGTCGCCCTCGACCGGCGCAGCCATGGACTGTCGCCCACTGCATCTCAGATGAACATTAGACGCACGTTGGCGCTGGCACTGGTGCGCGGCGGGCTTGACTCCGCAGCCTATACGCCTGAGATGTTGAGTGACCCAAGAATCGTCGATCTTGAAGGACGGATTACGGTTGAGGTTGATCCAAGCTATGTCCGGAGTGGCGTCCGGGTCCGGCGCGCACGGATTCGAGTGACATTCGTCAATGGCAGGATTGTGGAAGCAGAGTCAGGCCCTCAGTGGGGTCAGGACTGCCCGGCAACCGATGATGAACTGTATCAACGCTTTCTGACGCTAACCGCAGGTTGCGATGTATTCAACCCGTGGTCCTGTGATGAATCAACGCCAGTTCGACAGCTGGTTGGTGGAGGTGCGGGTGGCTAAGGTGCAGTTGTCTGGTTTGACCAAGCACTACGACAGCAATATAGCGGTCGATGATCTCACTCTTGAGGTACGTGACGGTGAATTCATGACTCTACTGGGTCCAAGTGGTTGCGGGAAAACTACAGTGCTCCGCATGATTGCTGGCTATATTGCGCCAACAGATGGGTCAATCAGTATCGATGGGCGCGCCGTCAGCCAATTACCTCCTGAAACCCGGGATATCGGAATGGTGTTTCAGAGTTATGCCCTGTTTCCACATTTGACAGTAAGGCGTAATGTTGCGTTTGGCCTTGAAAGGCGAAAGGTGTCACGTTCTGACGTGGCGCAGCGCGTCAGTGATGCGTTATTACTTGTGCGACTAGAAGGACTGGGCGACCGTTTTCCACATGAATTATCAGGAGGACAACAACAGCGAGTAGCGCTGGCTCGAGCGCTTGTTATAAGTCCAACCGTTCTGCTTCTCGATGAACCACTTTCAAATTTAGACGCGAAACTGAGGAACGATCTGCGAATTGAAATGCGGCGCTTACAGCGTGAATTAAATATGACGACCTTGCTCGTTACACATGATCAGGAAGAAGCGCTGACCGTTTCAGATCGTGTCGCGGTGATGCGCGAAGGTCGAGTTCAACAGGTTGCTTCACCGCTGGAACTCTATCAACATCCTGCTAATCCTTTCGTGGCAAACTTTGTAGGGAAGATGAATCTTTTACCGGCTGTCTGTTACAAGCGTCACGCAACAACTACAGAATATAGATTGTCGAGCGGAGAGCTGGTGGCGGTAAGTGGCTCAGCTGGTCCAGACGACGGTCTGCTTGCTGTTCGCCCTGAGGTAGTCGAGTTTGGTCGTTCTACGGGGTCAAAGTCATACAATGTTCTGGAAGGTCATGTCGTGTACAGAGCTTTTCTCGGTGAGCTATTGGAACTTGGGATCGAACTCAGGGATGGAACGCGATTTGTTGCGCGTGGCGCTGGTCTAGGTGATGCCCCTGAGGAGTCAGGAGCTCGTGTGACAGTGTCCTGGTTGGTAACAGGGACGGCTGTCTTTGCCCAGGCGCCAACGGTCTAACTTCAAGTAAGGCAAAGTTCGTATTGATATCGATCTTTCTTGTGTTGGGGTCCTGCCAGTCAAGGGTTTTCTGATAGGGCTTTGGTTATGCTGGTGCGGCAAACGTGTCCTTGTCTGATTCCACCTTGAGGTCGTCACTGCGACCTTCAATATTGGTCGATCGCCGACCACTTGTTAGGCGTCTGAGGTCCTCAACGATTGCGTAACTGGCCGGCACGAGAAACAGCGTAACGATTGTCGAAAACATGATTCCATACGCTAACGAAACTGCCATAGGAATCAAGAACTTCGCCTGCATACTAGTTTCCAGCATAAGCGGCAAGAGACCAAAGAATGTTGTGAGGGAAGTCAAGAGGATCGGTCTGAGTCTAGCAGCTCCCGCTTCGCGAATGGCTAATGAGAGAGTGCCCAATTTTTTACGATACCGATTTATGAAATCCACCATTACTAATCCGTCATTCACGACGACCCCCGCCAGTGCGACGAGCCCAAACATCGACAGAAGACTGATGTCCATTCCCATAATGAGATGTCCCAGGGTTGCTCCTACGAGACCGAACGGGATGGCCGTCATGATGATCAGTGGCTGAACATACGATTTGAGTGGTATCGCCAAGAGCACATAGATCAACAGGAGAGCAATCATGAATCCCTGTGCGAGTCCACTGAACGAGTCAGTGAATTCTGTGGTTTGGCCCTCGAACGAATGGAACACATTTGGATAAGCGGACAAAATCTCTGGAAGCACACGGATATCAAGGTCTGCGATGACATCGCTCGCCGTTGTAATTGATTGATCTACCGCTGCGGTTACATTTAGGGCCCGTCGTCGGTCGACTCGTTTGATCGACGAAAATCCTCGACCTGGTTCAACCGTTGCCACTTGCGAAAAAGGTACTTCGTCGCCTTCAGGTGTTCGAATCCGCATGTTCTCAAGGTTGCCGAGAGACCGGCGCTCTACTTCTGGATACCGAATCATGACTCTGACGTCGTCGCGGCCACGCTGAATACGCTGGGCCTCTTCTCCATAGAACGCCTGGCGTACTTGGCGACCAAGATCCGACAAGCTCAGCCCAAGCATTTCAGCCGCTGGCCTAATGCCTAATTTTATTTCCTGCTTGCCATTGCGAAACGAATCGGCGATGTCATAGACACCCGCATATTCAGCGAGGCCGGCCTTCACTGCGTTACCGGCCGCGCGCAATTCGTCAATGTCGGGACCAGTCAGCTGCACATTGACTGCATCGCCAGCCGTAAACATCTCGGCGTCGTACCTAATTTCAACCGCATCAGGAATGAGGCCCACTCGTTCGCGCCAGCGGTTCACAACATCGATGCTCCCGATGCCACGCACCTCTGATGACTCCAATTCGACAAAAAGTCCTCCGAGATGCGATGCGGCCGGTGCCTGTTGCCGCGGCGCGAATCCACCACTCAAGGATGGTGCTCGACTTCCAACCATGGAGTACACGGATTTGATAAGTGGCCGACCAGTTTCTGCCTCGACTTCTAGTCGCACAGACTCGGCGGCTTCTTCCATGTGTTGAATTGCAGCTTCGGTTGATTCGACCGGTGTTCCCTGTGGCATGACGATGGACGCGGTCAGATAATCCGCATCCGTTGGTGGCATGAACACGACTCGGACCCAACCAGCGCCGACTAACCCTATCGACAGCATTAGCGTAACCAAACCAAGTGCTCCTGTGACATAGCGCCACTGGATAGCGCGTTCCAGCCACGGGCGATAAACGTTTTTAATGAAATTTTGGAGGCTTCCATCGATCCGGCGACGGATTCCTTTGCCGAAACCAAGCCGAGCGCGATCATTACGATGGCGCGCCAGATGCGCTGGGAGGATTAGAAGCGATTCAATGAGTGAAAAAATCAAGCATGGCATGACAACCAGCGGCATTACGATCATCATTTTTCCCATGACGCCCGTAATAAACATTAACGGTGCAAACGCTGCCACGCTCGTGAGTACGGCAAACGTCACCGGTGTTGCGACTTCGTGAGCGCCAGTAATGGCCCCTTGGAGACGATTGCCGCTTCGTTCCTGGTGTGTGTAGATGTTTTCACCAACGATAATTGCGTCATCGACAAGGATGCCAAGCACGACAATAAATGCAAAAAGCGACATCATGTTGATCGAAACATCAAGTGCGGGTAACAACCACAACGCTCCAAGGAAAGAAATTGGAATGCCGAGACTAACCCAGAACGCCAATCCAAACCGGAGAAACAAGGTCAGCACGATAAAGACGAGCACGAATCCGGTTAAACCATTTCGAACAAGGAGGTTCAGTCGGTCGCTAAGCACCAAGGCTGAATCACCCATTGGGGTCAAAGTGACTCCTGCCGGAAAGCGGCTCTGTGCTTGCTCAACGTACTTGTAGACTGCCGCTGAGACTTCAGGGGCGCTTTGATCACCGGTTCGGTAGACTGCGATGATGAGAGCTGGTTCGTTTTGGAATCTCGAAAATTGTTCGGTTTCTTCAAAGCCATCCACTACGGTCGCGACGTCTCCCAAGCGAAGGTGTGTTCCATCACTTCGGGTAAAGAGGACGAGGTTGTCGAATTCATAACCTCGGTACGCTTGACCTTTCGTGCGCAGGAGAAATTCTCCACCATCGGTCTTCACCGAACCGCCAGGCATGTCGAGTGATGATCGTTGGACTGCATTGGCCACTTCGTCAAACGTTAGGTTGTGTCGGCGCAGCAATGTTTCGGAGACTTCGATTGAAATTTCGTAGGAGCGGGCATTGGCGACCTCAACCTGTGTGAGGCCTGGCACTGCAGCGAGTTCGTCCCGCACACGTTCGGCGAGTATTTTTAGATTCGATTCATCAATAGCTCCGTGAACAGCTACATTGATGACTTGCTGACGATTCGTAAGTTCCTGGACGATCGGTTTTTCGATTTCCTCCGGGAACGTCTCAATGGCATCAATGCGGGCCTTCACATCCTCAAGTAACTTGCGAGCATCTGCGCCGGATTCGACTTCGATGGTGACGCTACCATTGCCTTCGCTCGCGCTCGACGTGATCCGTTTAATCCCATCGAGTCCTTCGATAGCTTCTTCGATTCTGATGCACACCCCTTCTTCAACTTCTTCTGGAGCAGCGCCACGATACGATACTTGCACCGTAATCATGTCGAGAGAAAACTCAGGGAATATCTCTTTCTTAAGTGTTAAGCCTGTAAAGAGGCCACCCGCCAAGATCAAAACCATGAGCAGGTTGGCTGCAACGGGATTTTTTACAAACCACTCAATGGCGCTCTTCATAAGCCTTCCTCCGTATAGGTCGTGGATGGGACGGTCACAGGCGTTTCCGTCTCAACTATAAATGTCTGGACTTTCATGCCGTCCGATACTACTTCGATAGATGAGAGGTTGACGCGCTCACCGGCGTCCAGTCCCTCGGTCACAATAATGTGGGTAGGCGTTGTGCGCAGCAGGGTGACGTCTCGATGCTGGAGTCGTTCGTCCTTGTCTACAACAAGGACCTGGTTGTTTCCTCGTAGGGCAGCACGTGGCAATGCGGCCACTTGTTCTGCGATACGTCCTTCGATTTCCGCTTCTACGAACATGCCGGCGGCCAATGGTGGCCTGTTCGGATCGGGACCACGGCCGTAGGGATTGTTCACCTCAGCGACTACATGGACCATCCGTGTCCGTGTGTCGATTTCGCCCTCGGTTCTGACGATTTGTCCTTGCCATTCGTACACTTGGCCCGCAAAATTCGCCCGCAATTTTACCCGTGGCCCACGTATACGCCCAGCATCACCTCGGTAATTCAGAGGCAAGTCAAGATGGGCCAGTTCGTCGTCAGGCAATGGAAGTCGAATTTCGGCTATATCGACTGCGTAGATCCTGGCGACTGAGGTACCCATGGTCACGAACTGTCCTCGATCGACAGTTTTATCGCGGACGCGACCCGCGTAGGGTGCGCGAACCTGCGTGCGGTCTAAATTTCGGCGTGCGGTTTCGAGATTGGCTTGCGCTGCGGCCAGGCTCGCTTTCGCGCTGGCAAGCTGAGGTTCCCGCATCGTTAACGATCGAGCTTCACCGGTACCAATGCGATCCCACCCCCACTGCGCCAGTTCTTTTTCAGCTTCCTCTTCCGCGATGCGGAGCTGCGCCGCGGTAATTTCGGCTTCGCGTTGCACGATCACTTGCTCGTAGTCGTGCGGGTCAATACGTAACAGAATGTCTCCAGCCTCAAAGAAGCCGCCGGCCACAAATGATGGTGAGACTTCTATGATGCGTCCCGTTACTTCCGGAACCAGTTGGCTTTCGGTCCGTGGGTTGACGGTGCCTTGACTCCTGACAATCAGTGGGAGGTTGATCATGTCGACTTTCACCACACGAACTTGAGGGATTACGGTCACTGGTGTTCGGGTTGGTGCTTCTGGTTTGAGTGTGAACATTGTGCTGGATACACCTGCTCCCACAAGTAACACCGCTACTGGCAAACCGATCTTTAGAGCTTTTTCTGTTCGATGATTCATTGTGTATTTACCTTCACATCACGTTGGCTGTACTTTTGTTTGTGTGGGTAGGGCTGCAGCCATCCCTGCCGTGCAGAACTGCACGAGGGCTTCAAGCAGCGCGTCACTCTGTTCAATTTTCACGTTGGCCATGCCGGAATTCGACATTTTTGAACACACTAGAATGTGAGCTAGCGACCCGATAACAAAGTGTACTCGCCAAATAATTTCTTCCGGTGAGAGATGGGGCAGGACGCGTTTGAAAGCTGGTCCAAAATGTTGAGTGACTTCGTCGAATAGCTTAAAAAATGACTCGCGCAGTTGTTCGTTTGTTTCCGAATGCATTCGACCGACCAGCTGCAGGAATTTCGCACCTTCAGGGCCAAGCAGCGGCGAGGCGCGAAAGGATGGTTCAAGAAATGCACGCATCACTTGTTCAAGGGTCGGCTCACCGTCTTTGGTTTCTGCTTGGAGGGCAAGCAGTGTCTTGACGCGTTCAGCGTTGATTGGATCGACTCGTCGCTTGAATACTGCGTGCAGAAGCTCTTCCTTGGAGCCAAAGTGATAATTCACCGCAGCGATGTTCACGTCAGCCGCTTTCGTAATTTGCCGAATTGAGGTCGCCGACAACCCATGCTCCGCAAATAATTGCTCTGCTGAGTCCAGAATCCTAGCCTTCGTTTCAACATCCATGAAGGAGATGATTCTATCGCACTTCAAACACTCATTGCAAACGAACGTTTGATTTATTTGATAAATTTATGGCCTATATTCTTGATAATTTTAATTATAAATAGAAAAGTATTGAATATCATGTAACGGACTTGAAACTAGTAACAATGGAGAAAAATCATAACTGTAATTCAATTTTCAGTAAGAATTCGCAGGGGCTCTGAGTTTGAATTCAGTGGGCTGGCTGGGTAGGACTAGGTAGCCAGCGCGGTTACGTTTCCTCCTGAAGGTTTTGGCTCGGTGAGACATCCTAAGGCCCATCTGTCAACAGATTCATGGTATTGTCCACTACTGGATTGTGTGCATCAGGGTTTTGCCTGACCTTAGATAAAAAGGCACAATTTTCGGTGCGGTAAATCGTAATTAAAAAGAATTCACGCGCAACTTCGCGAAGCTGAGAGTTACTCATGACCGATCACTGTGATTTCTGTCCGCCTGAACCCTCCGGCCGTGTATCGCGCAGGGATTTTATTAAAGGCGTCATTGCTTCCGGCGTCACGGTTTCGAGTATCGCCTACGTTCCTGCAACTTGGGCCCAGTCAATGGCTGGTCCGCCAGGTGGAGTGGAACGCCTTTTGTCACTCAACGTGAACGGACAAATTCGTCGCGTGGATGTGCTGCCGAATGAAACGCTAGCGATGACGCTTCGATACAAACTCGGATTGACGGGGACGAAGCTTGGCTGTGATCGTGCTGAATGTGGTGCCTGTACGGTAATGATCGACGATGTCGCACACTATTCTTGCTCGACGCTCACGCACCGTGTCCGCGGACGTCAGATCATAACAGTTGAAGGGTTGGAAAGCGCATCAGGTGAGTTGCATCCGGTGCAGCAGGCGTTCATTGATGAATTAGGTCCCCAGTGCGGCTTCTGCACACCTGGACAGGTGATGTCAGCGGTGGCCTTGCTTAAAGCCAATCCAAATCCAAGCCTCCAGGAAACCCGTGAAGCAATGGCAGGGAATTTGTGTCGGTGTGGTGCGTATGACCATTACTTGAATGGGGTCATGCGCGCAGCGAGTGGAGAGTAGCGATGGCAAATGTACTGTTGGGTAAGAACTTCACGCCGCCTGATGTCTATGGCAAGGTGACGGGGAAGGCAAAGTACGCCGAGGATTTCCGCGCTGAGGGCATGCTCTTTTGCCGGCTGTTAACCAGTCCAATGCCACATGGGCGGGTCCGCACGATTGATGCGTCAGCTGCACTTGCAATGGAAGGGGTGGTAGCGATACTGACGGCGGATGAGCTGCCGGAAGTGCCCGCACCTCGTGCTCCAATTCTAACCAACGAACCACACTACGTTGGCGAACCAATTTTGGCGGTGGCCGCTGTCGACGAAACAACGGCTGAAGAGGCCATTGCGAAGATTAAGGTGGATTTGGAACCACTGCCGTTTAGCGTAGATCCGCTTGAGAGTCTTCGTCCGGGTGGGTCGAATGCGCGGACGACTGGCAATGCTATGGTTCCTCAGGAAGGTCTCAAGGAAATTAAGTGGACGGCCGAGAATTTTGCTGCAGCGGGCGAAGGTAAATTGCCGATGGGCGAGCCGGCTTCAACCTGGTCATACGGGGACCTGGACGGCGGTTTTGCAAATGCTGCGGTCGTGCTTGACGAGACGTTTGTGACGGCGGGGAACTCACATCACTCGATGGAACCTCGGACAGCCATGGCGTACTGGGACAACGACAAGTGTTACGTCCATGGATCCAATCAAAGTCAGAGTTTCATTGTGCCGGGTTTGGCGAATTTGATCGGCATTGAACCTGCCCAGCTGGTTTTCATCGGCGAAAACTGCGGAGGAGGGTTTGGATCGAAAGGTGCGGCATATCCGATTCAAGCTTTGCCGGCGTTAATGTCCAAGAAAACAAAGCGGCCAGTCATGATGCGAATCAGTCGCGCCGAAGAATACGCTGTTGGTGTCGCGCGGTCAGGGTTTCAAGGCCGTATCAAATTGGGATTCAGAGAGGACGGACGGTTACTGGCGTGCGACCTCTATATTGTGCAGGAGAACGGTCCGTATACAGGGTTCGGTGATTGGAACGCTGCCGCCAGCGCCGTCTCACTGGTCTACACCCCGGAAGCGATGCGATTCCGTGGCATACCGGTCTTGGGCAATACACCGCCGAAAGGCGCACAACGCGGGCCGGGACAAAACCAGATTGCGACGGCCGTTGAACCATTACTGGATAAGGCGGCGCGGCAGCTTGGCCTTGACCAGGTAGCGATACGTCGAATCAATGCGCCGGACCACGATTCCCTATACGGAGGTGACCAAGGGCCTATTACGAGTTCGTACCTGCCCGAGGCATTAGACCAGGGCGCGGCGAGTTTCAAGTGGGACGAAAAGCGGGCCACCAGCGGGCAGCGTCAGGGGTCGAAAGTGATCGGCGTTGGTGTGGGTCAAGCGTTTCATTCGGCGGGAGCAAATGGGTTTGACGGGTTAGTACGGCTGACACCTGATGGGAAACTGCATATTCATACCGGTGTTGGGAACCTCGGTACATACTCATACGCTTCGACGAGCCGGGTGGCTGCGGAAGTTCTAAAGGCTGATTGGGACAACTGTGTCATCGAGCGCGGTGATTCAAGTCGTGGGTTACCGTGGAACCTCGGGCAGTTCGGTAGCAATACGTCGTTTACGATGACGCGGACTAACTACGCGGCCGCCATGGATGCAGTTGCGAAGCTCAAGGCTATTGCTGCAAATGATCTTGGTGGATCGCCTGACAACTATGAGATTGGGAACGAGACGGTGTATCGCCGGGGTAATCCGTCACGGCGACTGACCTATGCAAGAGCGGCTCAGCGGGCCATCGAGTTGGGCGGGGCGTACTCCGGGCAGGAGATGGCCGAAGACCTGAATCCGATGACAAAGGCTTCCGTGCGAGGTTTGGCGGGTACCGGTTTGATTGGCGCTGCGAAGGATGGTCTCGAACGCACCGGGATGGTGCCGGCGCTGGCGGCGGGTTTTGTTCGGATTGAGCTAGATTTGGAAACCGGGAAGTTTGAAATTCTTGATTACTTAGGTGTGGCTGACTGCGGGACCGTGATGCATCCCCAAGGACTCGAAGCCCAGGTGCGGAGTGGTGCGGTGATGGGCTTTGGGGAGGCCGCTCTCGAGCGCCAAGTCTTCGACCCAGAATTTGGTTTGCCAGGGGCAGTTGGGCTTTATCGGGCCAAGCCACCGTCTTACTTGGATGTGGCGGTGGGGATGGGTGCGGAAGCCGTCGATCAAGCGGATCCCCAGAACCCGGTTGGGGCGAAAGGGATTGGAGAGCCTTTGATGGGGTGCGCGGCAGCCGCGTTACTCTGTGCCATCTCGGATGCGCTCGGCGGACACTATTTCAACCGAGTTCCCGTGTTACCAGACATGATTCTCAACGCGGCTTCAGGGCGACCACAGTCACATAAGCCGTTGGATATGCACACCGACTGAGGAATCTCATGGCGAACGACATGATGTCGCACTTTGAACTGTTCCAGCCGACCGATCTGGAGACCGCCTTTGAGCTCCTCGACCGTTGGGGTGATCGCGGTTGGAAATTGGCCGGCGGACACGACAGTCTCGGGTGGTTTAAGGAGCGCATCAAACAGCCCCAGGCCCTGATCGATCTGGAGGGCATCGCAGAACTTCGCGGGATTCGAGAGACCGCTGATGGCATAGAAATCGGTGCCTTGACGACGCTAACGGATATAGAACGAGACCCGATGTTACGCCAGCGGTGCGGGTTGCTTGCCGATGCGGCCCGCCGCGTCGCAAGTCCTCAAATCCGAAACACGGGCACTTTGGGTGGCAACCTCTGTCAGGATACGCGGTGTTGGTATTACCGGTACGGGCTTAACTGCTATCGTGCTGGAGGTAATGTTTGTTACGCGGACACGCCGGTGGCCATGAACAGGGAGCACAGTTTGTTCGAGGGGAGCCGCTGCGTAGCGGTGTCACCGTCAGACACGGCTACAGCACTCGTTGCGCTCGACGCGTCGATGGTCATCAGAAATTCTGGCGGCGAACGCGACGTGCCGGCTGGGGAGTTCTTTATGCCCGAAGCCGTGGACATCACGCGGATGACGGTGTTAGAGCCTGGAGATATTCTGACGGCCATCCGCATTCCTGCATCGTGGACCGATGCCGCGTTTTATTTTGAGAAAGTCGCGGATCGGAATGCATGGGACTTCGCTTTAGTGAGTGTGGCCACCGCTATGCGACTCGACGCGAGCGGCATGATTGAGGACGCGCGAATCGTCTGCGGAGCCGTGCAGTGTACGCCACGTCGACTTGTTGACGTCGAAAATTTAGTTAAAGGACGAGCGCCGAATGAAGAAACCGCAGAGCTGGCAGCGGCAGCGGCGGCCGACGGTGCACGACCGTTAAACTCGAACCACTACAAGATTCCGCTCATGCAGAATCTCGTGAAGCGATCACTCCGTTCTTCCTGAGCCATCACGGCGTCGGCTTCAAACCCCCCTTGGGGAGGCCATTCTGACTAGGAACTCTACCACTCGCTTGCGTTGTCTTCCTGGTGCGTATCCACTAGGACGGAACCTTTTATGACAGAAGGCCTAGAATTACTCGCAACTTTTGTGGTCGGACTCGGGATAGGAGTCTGGCTAGGCTCGTATTTTCAGAAAAAGCTAGCCTCTCAGCAAAAGAGCTTCTTTGACACCAGCCTCAGTGACATGAAGTCCATATTCCAGGGTGCGGCCCGTGACGCACTTAAAGACAATAAGGAAGGGTTTCTTGAGGCCACGGAAACTAAACTGACACCTCTAAATAGAGCTCTTGAGGATCTAAAGAAAAAAACTGGTGAATTGGAAAAAACGCGGGCAACCGACTACGGCCAACTGAATAAGCAGATAGAAAACATGCTGTCTGAAGCCCAAAGAATGCAGACGAGTTCGGAGAAGATGCAGAACTTGCTGAAGGGTTCCAGCCAGGCACGCGGCAACTGGGGAGAATTCTACCTGGAACAAATCGCTGGGTTTGCTGGTATGAAGGAACACGTCAACTTCAAGGTACAAAAAAAGCTTTCCGATGAAAGTCGTCTGAAACCGGATATGGTGATCCTTCTTCCAGGAGGAGCCGGGATTCCAGTCGACTCAAAATGTCCCTTTGAATCCTATGCGAAGGCTGAAGAAGCAACTGACCCTGAGGACGAGAAAGAGTTCCTGCAGAAGCATGCGGGGGCGGTTAAAGGGCACGTAAAAACATTAATCGAAAGAAACTATTCGGAATTTGCTAAGGGTGACATCGATTTCACGGTCATGTTCATGCCCGGCGATCACTTATTGACAGCTGCCTTGGACGTGGATCCAGAACTCCAAGAATACGCCTTCCAGAATAGAATTCTGATCACCAGTCCAGTCTCGCTGGTCGCCTTATTACGAACGGTACGAGTTTATTGGACACACGACGAGGCAAATCGTAATGCGCAGGAAATTAGAGACCAGGCTATTGAATTAGCAAAGCGGGTTGAAATTTGGACGACACATTATGCAGCTGTCGGTGAGAATTTCAAGAAGGCGGTCGATGCCTACAACGCCTCGAAAAAAAGCTACGATGATCGGGTCCGTCCTCAGGCCAAGAGACTGGCCAAACTCAAAGTGGTTACACAATCGAAATATAAACCGCTCGACGACGACAAGTCCGGGCCACAAGAGATTGAGGCCGTTCTGGATTTGGAGCCCCCAAAAAAAGATTGAGATCTTGCAAGAATAACTGGTCTCACATCACGACTACGTCTGATGAGCGTCAAGCGGAATCGCGCAACCCCGCCTCCTTGATCTTTGATATTGAGGGCGTTAGGCTGTAGTTCGAAAGAAACATAGAAGCAAGGGACCTTATTCTAGGAGATCACGATGAACGCGAAGTTACCTATTGCTGTGCTCGCCGTTACCTTACTCGCCGGGTTCGGCTTTTCAGCATGCGCCACTGAATCGGAAGTCGAACCGGTGGCCGAAGAAACTGCGGTGGAGACGACTGAGGCGGTCGCCGAGACGGGGGAGCCTGCCGGTGCGCACACCTCAGCCGAGTGGCAGCTCTGGGCCTATTCCACTGCCGCCCCTTCGTTTATTGGCGAGACTGCGACGATCTTGGATGGCGACAATAATGTGTTGAGAGAAGGCACGAATGGCTGGACCTGTCTTGCCGCCAACCCACGGGGAATGTCCGACCCGGAGAACGGCTGGAACGATGCCCTCGAAGCAATGCCCTTGTGCGGAGACGAAGAAGGCTTCAAATGGATAGGCGCCTATCTGACCGGTGAGACCCCGCAACTTGAGCGCGACACCTATGTGTGGATGCTCCATGGTGATAAGGGTGAGGACAACAGCACCCCGTTCGTCAGGAATCAGGCCGATGCAGAAGATCCAGCGAACTGGATCGAATCAGGACCTCACCTGATGTTGATGCCTAAAGATCCTGCGAGTCTGGACAACTTCACCAGCGACTTCACGACAGGCGCGCCCTATAACATGTTCCGTGGTACGAAATACGCGCATCTCATGATTCCCACGGAGGGTTACTTCGACGACAAGCAGTGAAGCGTAACAGGCAGGAGGTTCTGATCATCACTGCCGGCGAGGCAGGCGTGGCACCGTAATGGGGCTCGCCGCCTCCACCTGGTTCCAAATCCGACGTCCCACCTTGTCTGCTTCTGCGATGATGCGGTCCTCGTCCATCGTCAAGACCTTGCGGCTGCGCATGACGAACTGGCCGTCGACCATAACGGACTCGATGTCGGACGGTTGACCGTTATGGATCCACGCGGACACAATGCGGCCCGCCGGCACCAGGTGGGCCTGTTGAGTATCAAGGACAATAAGGTCTGCCTTCTTCCCAATTTCAAGTGAACCGAGGAGCTGTTCCTGATTCACGGCGCGCGCACCGCCTTGGGTCGCGTCTTCAAGAATGTCTTCTGGCTGCGGTCGAGTGCCAGGAATTACATCATTGCGCGAAATGCGTTCCGTGAGGAGAGCGATCTTCATTACTCCGAACATGTCGTTCGTGTTGTTGTCGGTACCGCTTGCGATGGGACAGCCGGCCGCTCGGAGCTTTGCAATTGGTGGAATCACTCCTCGATTCGCGGCCATATTTGCCTGATGCGAAATGATGGTACCGGTGCGCCCAAGTAACGCGATATCGGCATCGTTGACATATCGGCAGTGTGCGGCGAAGAGTCGAGGGCCGAGGAAACCATGTTGATCAAGAAACGCCGGAGGACGCAGGCCATGATGTCGCACCATGAACTCGACTTCGGGGACGCTCTGCGACAGATGGATGGTGTATCCGAGATCGTGTTTGTCAGCGAACGCCCGGATGGCCCGCAGCAGTTCAGGTGATGAGGTCTCGGCGAGCGCGGCGGCCGGGAACACGGTGATGCGGCCTTGCTCCTTGCCGTGCCACGTGGTGAACAAGTCGCTGATGCGTTGCAACCCTTCGTCCCGTCGCTTGGCAGAGAACTTGGGGGGCACACTATTTGCAAGTCCTCTAGGGGACATCGGTCCGGCAACATTCTCGCTATCGCGCACTGACTCTGCGAAGACGCAGCGCAGACCTGTTTGTGCCAAGGCCGCGGCGTTTGGGCTGATGTTTCCGGTGTTCTCCACAATCGTGGTGGTCCCGGTCTTGATGGCTTCCAGCGCAGCAACGGTCACCATCAGGGCAGCTTCCTCGCCCTCAAGGAGGCTATTGGGCCGGACAGCCAGTTGTGCAGAATTCGGGAATCCGAAGTCTTCATTGAAGCCACGGGCGAGGACCGCCGCCATGTGGGCATGACAGTTGATCAAGCCTGGTAGTAGCGCCTTTCCCCGTCCATCGTAGACATCGGCGTTCGGATAAGTCTCAAGAACTTGCTCGGTAGGGCCAATTGCAACGATCTTGTCGCCGTCGACTGCAAGGGCTACATCCTCTTGAACCGCATCGACACCGACTACGGTTGTATGAGCAAAGACGATGGTTTTGCTTAAACTTGCCTGACTCTGGACCATCCTTTCCCCGAGCAGGAGTGCCGCAGAACCGGCGAGCAGTTGCCGCCGACTGAAGGTGGTTGGTTCGTCCGGAGACTGTGAAGTTGACGACGTACGATGATTAGTCGACTGTGGCATGGTGGCACCTTGTCTCGATTGGGACCCTGAAAGTCTTCGGTCGTGAACACAATCGCTCAATAGGAAACAAATCCAATCTTCCGCACATTCCCGTTTCGATCAACCGAATATCCTTTAGGCTCATCTGTCCAGGTCAGATCCGGCAATATGCCCTCGAGTACTTGCCGATGATCACGGATGATCGCGTCATTGGTCACCTTATATGCCACGTTATCCCATTCATGTGGATCATTTCCGTGGTCATAGAGTTCCTCAAGATTGATATCAGGATAATAGATGTAACGGTACCGTTTACTTCTCACGGCATGTCCCACAACCGGTTCGTCGGTCCAACTAAATTGATAGCTGGTCACAACTGGTGGAGTCTCTGCCTCGGGGTCGTTGAGCTGAGGTACCAGGCTGGCTCCGTCGAGGTGTGCCGGTCGATTAAATCCTGCGAGATCAACCAGCGTTGGATAGAGATCCATTAAGCTGACAGGCTGGTCGCTGGATGCCCCAGCTTCGGTTATCCCAGGAACTGAAACGATGAGTGGCACTCGCGTTGATCGTTCCCACAGCGTAAACTTCTCGATATTTTCCTTTTCACCCATATGCATTCCGTGATCGGACCATACAACCAAGATGGTATCTTGGGTGTACTCTGAATTTTCAAAGGCCTCTAATACTCGACCCAACATAGCGTCGGCAAAAGTGATCGACGCAGCATAGGATTGGACCACTTGCTTCCATTGTTTGTTATCCACCACCCATTGATGGATCCAACGACGTCCGTGGTCAAAGGCATCCTCAAGATCATCTTTCTTGGTTACAGGTAGGACAATGTCTTCCAGAGGGTATAAGTCAAAATATTTCTGCGGCACCTCCCACGGATCATGTGGTTTCCAAATCCCCATCGCCAAGAAAAAAGGTCTCTCGTGGTTTTGGTCGAGTTGGTAACGGGCCCAGTCGACCACATGATAGTCAGCCATTTTTTCGTCGGACACCGTCACCGGTCCCCACGTCCACCAACTGCCTTCACCACCTCCGGGCCGGGTTGTGTTGTTCACCGTTGGCGGGTAAATCACCTCATTCGGAGCTCGAATCTGGAAGGGGTGGGAAATGTAGGAACTTGGGTAATAAAAATCCCAATTGGCCGGTTCGACTTGACTGGTGGGTGCCCATGGTGGGGCTTGGCTATGATAGATCTTTCCAGCTCCCAAGGTCCTATAACCACGATTTTTGAAAAACTGCTCAAGCGTTTCTACGTTCCGCAGTGTTTCGAAATCCCGCCACTTCGGCTCATCTCCCCAGAACACATTCTCTGCTCCTGACCGCGTGTGATGGACTCCGGTGAGGATTGCGGTTCTGGCGGGAGCACAGGCCGGGGCTGGGGTGTGAGCGTTCGTGAAGACCATGGATGACGCGGCGAGGCGATCCAAGTTGGGGGTCTGGATCGTCATGTCCGGATGACCGTTCATAAAGCCAGCCCAGTCGTTCAGGTCGTCCACTGCAATAAACAGAATATTAGGTTTTGTTGCAGCATTTGAAACCTGCGCGTTTCCGGCAGTGGTGTTTAGCAGCACCAGACCTGTCACTAACAACAGTTTAAGGATCTGGGTGCGTTGTGTGTTTTGTGTGTTCATAAGAATCAGAGACGCTCAAGATTCGTCTGGGACGAGTAGGCGAATGGTGCCGTCGCGCTTGTTCAAAATGAAGAGTTGTCTGTCAGGACCAAGGCTCATACGCATATCGGCGCGAGTGGCCGGGTCTTTTCCCTGAGAAATATTCCGGGCTTGGATTAATTGAAGCAAGGTTCTGACTTCCTGGCCATCCTTGAACAGCACCCGACGAATCGCTTCCTGTCCACCGTGAGGCAGGTCATCCGCCGAAAAAGAGAATACCTCTCCGCTCGGATTGTCACCGAATAATACGAGATTCGTAAGTTGGGAAATGTCGGTCTGACGGTAGGCATAAACACCGGTCGCTGCTGAACCGCGCTGCAGCAGCGGGTCCAGCTGTCCGTACTCGACTACAGGGTAAGACATCCTGGAATCGCCCCGTTGGTTGATCAGGCTCACGGAGCGCCGACTAATAAATTCAAAGCTGCCTTCCCAGACGTTCCAGCCGAGGTTCGCTCCAGCGGTGACAAGACTGATTTCTTCTACGATGTTCTGACCGATGTCGGCGACGAACATATTGCCGTTCTGGGGATCCCAGGAAAAGCGTTGAGGGTTACGAAGACCCAAGGCGTAAATCTCGCCGAGTATTTCATCTCGGCTGTCATTAACGAAGGGGTTATCTGATGGAATTCCGTACTGGCCGTTTGCACTGTTGGAGCCCATCGGGTCAAGGCGCAGAATTTTTCCGAAGGCGGACATGGGATTTTGAGACAGATTAAGCGGGTCGCCACCGCTTCCACCATCAGCGGCGCCCATATACAGCATCCCGAAGTCGGCACTCCCGGGTGCCGCTAGCGGATTAAACCCGAGATGGCCACCGTTATGGTTACGAAAAGGTTGTTCGTACCGGACTAATTCGCGAGGAGATTGCCCCGCATAAATGCTGTCGTGCGGAGTCTTGGTGCTCCATTCAAGTAAGACCGTATCGTGAGAATTATCGGAACTCCCAGATCGAAAATCTGGTGGCGGTGCCATATTCTTGGTGTCAGTCAGTGTGTAGAATTTCCCATAACCACGTGTGCCCGGTTCGCCGAATTGCGGATGAAAGGCAAAACTCTGGAAGCCTTGTTCGTTCCGCGAGAATTCGACATTCACATTCCATCCGGGGTCATTGAGGTTGAGGTATGGGGTCACTGTCTGGCCGTCATAACTCACGCTGTAGAGAGGGCCACGCATGTCGTTCACGAACAGTCGGCCAGTCCCAGGTTCGTCAACCAATAACATTATGCGGGGTGCGCTACCGTCACTGTCCGGGATTGTGGCGAACTCGGTAATACCAACCTCCAGCGCAGCTTGACGGGAACCAATTGATTCGGCAAAAGGATCGTCGGTGGTCTGGGTGTGCCCAGGCGAAGCCATTAAGAGTGCCAACACTGTGATATGTACGCTACGTGGCATCATTTAAGTTTCTAGCCTTTCAGTGTAATTCCTGTCCCGAGTGTTTCGTGATTCTTCATCGTGAATATGGCGCGCCCGCCAGGATTCGAACCTGGGACCCTCGGCTTAGAAGGCCGATGCTCTATCCAACTGAGCTACGGGCGCACATGGTTCCGCGGTACGAGCACTAGCCTATCTCCTATCCACAATCGTGGCAGCGGAATTCGGCAAAAATTTCTGTTTGCCGATCAGGGTTGGCACGCGCATAGTCGATCAGGCATCGGATTGCCTTATTCGTGTCGGGCAACCCGTGCTGTGTAACCATATCTTCCAAGAATTTCACTTTGGCTGATTCCAGCGTAATTGAATGCGATGTCCCGTCCTTCATAAGGCCTCCTCGGTGTGCAACAGATCAACCCCAGCAGTGAGGTTGCTGCGATGAGCCAGATGCGTCTCGCTGAATGCACCTCAATTAGAGTGTAACTCTTCTGTCCTGACAATTTGACGATTCTCATGACAAAAAGTTTTGTGCGAATGTGTCATAATCTTCCAAAATGTTGACAGGTTGCAGTGTTCTTCAATGGGTGCGATGAGTAGTCAGTCTTTTCACATTGGTCGGCGACATTTTTTTGAGCGGGTAGCCCTTGGCGTTGGCCTGACGGCAAATTGGTCGGGGCTGTCCGCACGAACCCCGAGTGCACATATGCAAGCACAAGCGACTTTAAATGATTCTCGGATCATTGTTTTTCAAGGTGATTCAGTGACGGACTCGAGTCGGAACCGCGAACAGCAGGGGTTTAATGATCCTGCTGGTCTTGGGGGAGGCTATGCGGGTATGGCGGTTGGTCAATTACTGGGACAGATGCCAGAAAACCACTGGGAGTGTTACAACCGTGGAGTTAGCGGGCACAAGGTCTTTCAGTTGGCAGATAGGTGGCAGGCCGATTGCCTGGCCCTTAGACCTGATGTCCTGAGTATTCTCATCGGTGTGAACGATTTCTGGCACACCTTGTCACATGGTTACGATGGTACGGTGGCGACGTACGAGCAGGATTACCGAGCCTTGTTGGATCGGACGCGCGTGGACTTGCCAGACGTCATTTTGATCATTGGCGAACCTTTTGCCGTGACGGGTGGGACGGCACTTAGTGAGGCCTGGTATCCGGCTTACGCCGCTTATCGCGAGGCCGCCAAACGGATCGCAGAGGACTACGGGGCGACATGGATTGCTTATCAGTCGATCTTCGATGAAGCGTTGATGCGGGCTCCGGTGGAGCACTGGTGTCCAGATGGTGTACATCCTGCGCCAGCTGGGAACTATCTGATGGCTCAAGCTTGGCTGGACGCATTCCACACTGCTGTCAGCGCGTAACCGTGGGTCGTTCCCAGTAGGGTGTTGTTAAGAATGGAGATTTCGATGCTAAGACTGATCTTGTGTGCCTTAGGGCTCATCGTGGCGGTCACATCTGCCAGTGTCGCCAGCGAGAAAGAACTCCAAGTTACTGTCGACAAGAATGTGATCTACGGTCAGGTCGACGGTTCGGCGCTGCTCGCCGATATTGGCTACCCAACGGGTCATGAACTACCGGCGATTATCTATGTCCATGGAGGACGCTGGCGGGGTGGCTCTCGTGACTATCGCGAGAGTCTGGATGTTGCCCAGTGGGCCGAGTTGGGTTACTTCGCGATGACGATTGACTATCGACTTGTCGGTAGTACGCCGGCACCGGCTGCGTACCAGGATCTACTCACTGCTGTGCGCTGGGTGCATGCGCACGCCGCTGAGTACAACATCGATGCGAACAGCCTTTACTTGATCGGCGATTCGTCAGGCGGTCACTTGGTAGCACTTGCCGCAACGCTCGGGGAAGGATCCTTCGAACGCACGGGTGGTTGGGACGAAGCGCGGTCTGATATACGAGCAGCGATTAGTGTGGCCGGCCCTTATGAACTCAATACGCTCTCTTGGGGTGACCTGTGGACACCTATCGAAGGAGATGCGCTGGAGGCTAGACGGCTTGCTTCACCAATCCACCAGATTACGGTGGAGACCAAACCCATTTTAATCATCCATTCTGATGACGATCGTTCTGTGCCTATCCAACAGGCAATCGATATGGAAGCGGCGCTAGCGGTGAGCGGCGTAACGCGTGGGTTCTTGCACTATGCAGATCGAGGGCACATGCGGATTACGGCTGAAGTCGTCACCGAGACCTTGGCTTTCATTGACCGTCTCAATAGATAGAAAATTCTGGGAGAGCTTTTCGATGAAACGCCTTGGAAACGCAATCAAGTCATTCTGTGCAGTTGCGATATCGGCCAGAGTAGTTCATTAGTAATATTTATAGAATCGTAAACATTATAAATTTGACTGCATAAGCGGTTCGCTGTCTAATGAAAACAGGATGTGCACGAACGAATTGCTCATCGTCGTTAAGATTACCGGCATGGTCATGCCGGAGGGTAGTAACGGGATGATGTAGCCGAGCGTGCAACGAACGAAAAACCCATGAGGCCATCATCCAGAGCTGGGTGAGGGCCTTTTTTCTTGTTGGATGGTTCGACGCGAACTTGAAGGAGTGGTGAACGCATCATGAGCAGGCTGCCATTGAAATCCCGAAGTGCGGTACTGACAGAAGGGCCCAGTCGGGCACCAGCCCGAGCGATGCTCAAAGCTGTTGGTTTTGACGATGAGGATTTAAAGCGGCCACTCATAGGTGTCGCAAACACCTGGATCGAAATCGGACCCTGCAATTTTCATCTCCGGCAGCTGAGTGAACAAGTCAAGAAAGGTATTAGGGCCGCTGGTGGAACACCGATGGAATTCAACACGGTCTCGATCTCCGACGGAATTACGATGGGGAGCGAGGGTATGCGTGCCTCTTTGGTGAGTCGTGAGGTTATTGCTGATTCAATCGAATTGGTAGCGCGTGGTAATTTGTTTGATGCGTTGATCGTCTTGGTTGGCTGTGACAAGACGATTCCTGGTGGAGTAATGGCGCTCGCTCGTCTGGATCTTCCAAGCCTAATTCTCTACGGTGGTTCAATTGCACCCGGTAACTGGGAAGGTCACGATGTGACCATACAGGATGTTTTTGAGGCGGTTGGTGCGCATGCTGCTGGTCGGATTACAGATGGGCAACTTCAGACGCTTGAAAATCAGGCCTGTCCTGGAGCTGGAGCCTGTGGTGGACAATTTACTGCGAACACTATGGCGACCGTCTGCGAGTTTCTTGGTATTTCCCCGATGGGGTCGGCGAGTGTGCCAGCGACGGATGCCGACAAGGATGGCGTCGCGGAGCAGGCAGGTCGCCTAGTTATGGATGTGTTACAGCGTGGAGATCGCGCGCGGTCGATTCTCACCCGAGAGGCAATTGAAAACGCCATCGCTGCGGTCGCCGCGACAGGTGGTTCCACCAATGCCGTCTTGCATCTTCTCGCGATAGCCCGCGAAGCTGATGTGACGCTGGAACTCGATGACTTCGATCGGATTAATCGACGCGTGCCCCTGCTGGCAGATCTCAAACCTGGTGGACAATTTGTTGCGACTGACCTGTATCGTGCTGGTGGGATTACGCTGGTTGCCAAACGACTTTGCGATGCTGGTTTGTTACACACCGACGCGAAAACCGTTACTGGGCGTTCCCTTGGGAGTGAGGCCGATCAGGCTCAAGAAACGACCGGTCAGACTGTAGTGCGTCCCTTAGATCACCCGATAAAACCAACAGGTGGCTTGGTTGTGCTTCGGGGTAATTTGGCACCGGATGGTGCAGTGGTTAAGGTGGCCGGTCACACAATGATTGAACACCGAGGTCCAGCTCGCGTGTTTGATGGTGAGGAGCAAGCATTTGCAGCGGTGGAACAAGGAAAAATCCGAGCAGGTGATGTGGTGGTCATTCGCTACGAAGGTCCGAAGGGTGGTCCAGGCATGCGAGAGATGTTAGGGGTCACCGCAGCGATTGTTGGCGCTGGACTTGGTGACTCAGTTGCGCTTCTGACAGATGGACGTTTTTCCGGAGCTACACATGGATTGATGGCTGGTCATGTTGCACCTGAAGCAGCCCAAGGAGGACCCATTGCAGCAGTGCACGATGGTGACGTCGTGCGGTTTGATATTGAGAAGCGTGAGTTACAGATGGAGGTGAGCGATGAAGAGATTCAAGCGCGCCTGGCTGAATGGTGTCCACCAGCACCTCGGTTCGAGAATGGCGTGATGGCCAAGTACGCGAAGCTCGTAACATCAGCAGCGATGGGAGCGGTGACGGGTTGAGATACAAGTTACGCCTGCGAAATGGTCCCGACCGACTAATGATTTAGAGTGTCGATCGAAATCAGCCGAAACCGCCGACGTTTGGATTGAGGCAATTATGAAACGAACTGGTTCACAAATCATCTGGGAAAGCCTGGTGCGCGAGGACGTGAAAACTGTCTTTGGGTATCCTGGCGGGGCCATCTTGCCAGCCTACGATGCGATGCTTGAGTATCCCATTAAGCACGTTCTCGTGCGCCACGAACAGGGGGCGACTCACATGGCTGATGGTTTTGCCAGAGCCAGCGGTGAGGTGGGTGTGGCAGTGGCAACATCGGGACCAGGCGCTACCAATATGGTAACTGGTATTGCTACGGCCATGATGGATTCTTCGCCGATTGTTTGCATTACTGGCCAAGTGGGCAGCCGCTTGATTGGTTCCGACGCGTTTCAGGAGACCGATATCACTGGTGTGACGTTGCCTATCACGAAGCATAATTATCAGGTTACTGACGTCCGGGACTTAGCTGGGACGATCCACGAAGCGTTCTACGTTGCTAAATCAGGTCGACCAGGTCCGGTGCTCATCGACGTGACGAAGGATGTGCAGCAGGCGAGTTGTGATTTTGAATGGGATGATGGGGAAGTGCAGTTACCGGGTTACCGCCCTGACTTGCATGCCGCACCTGAAGAGTACCAGCGTGCGCTAGAACTTATTAATGGCGCTAAACGACCGGTCATCCTCGCTGGCCACGGCATTGTTTTATCGGGCGCCATGGATGTTGTGAAGGTGATTGCTGAGCGCGCCCAGATTCCAGTCGCGACGACATTGTTGGGCATCGGTTCGTTTCCCGCACACAATTCATTGAATCTCGGCATGATGGGGATGCATGGCGAAATTTGGGTGAATTCGGCGATTCAGGAAGCCGATTTGTTACTAGCGTTTGGGATGCGGTTTGACGATCGTGTTACTGGAAACTTGGCAACTTACGCAAAAAATGCCCGGAAGGTTCATATTGACATCGATCCATCTGAATTCAACAAGACGGTAAGGGTTGATGTTCAATTGACCGGTGACTTACGGACTGTGTTAGAAGAGATGCTACCAAAAATACAATCTAACGATCGTTCGGATTGGTTGGCGCAGGTCGATGAATTGAAGGGCGATAGTGCAGTTCGTGACATCCAAAATTTACCCGATAGCGGTCATCTCTATGCAGCACATGTGATTAACGATTTATGGAGGATGACTGATGGCAAAGCAGTGGTTGTAACTGACGTCGGTCAGCACCAAATGTGGGAGGCCCAATACTATAAGCACGACGCACCCAGAACATTGATTACGTCCGGTGGACTCGGCACGATGGGCTTTGCCCTCCCAGCGGCGATCGGTGCAAAATTTGCGTGTCCGGAAGCGGAGGTATGGGCGATTGTCGGTGATGGTGGATTCCAGATGACGCAAGCTGAACTGGCGACCATCAAACAAGAGCAGATCAAAGTCAATGTTGCCATCATTAATAATGGATATCTGGGTATGGTTCGGCAGTGGCAGGAGTTTTTTTATGAGCGACGCTATGCAGCCACACCGTTACTAAGTCCGGACTTTGTGAAGCTCGCAGAGGCCTATGGGTTACTCGGGATTGGAGTGTCCGAGCGTGCCGAGGTTGTGCCGAGCGTGCAAAAAGCACGCGATCATGACGGTGCGGTCATTATGGATTTTCAGGTTGAGCAAGAAGACTCCGTTTTTCCAATGGTGCCTGCTGGTGCCGATTTGGACAACATGATTCGTCGTCCAAGTCCGAGTCCTATCGCTGAAACAGGATCGGATGTGTAACAGTGAGAGGGAGCACGAACGACTAATTAGCGAAGGATAAGAGCTATGTGTCACACTTTCGTAGTGTACGTCGAGGATACACCTGGTGTATTAAATCGTGTTGCCTCGTTATTCAGGAGGCGAGCCTTTAATATCGAGTCCCTTACGGTGGGACACACCGAGACGTCCTGCGTTTCTCGAATGACAATCGTCGTTGATACTGACGAATCGGGTGCCCGTCGTCTTGAGGCGAATCTGTATAAACTGGTTAACGTACTGCTGGTTGACGACATTACGACTAAGGGGTCGGTGGAACGCGATCTGGCAATGATTAAAGTGGAGACCACGCCGGAGACGCGTGCCCATGTCATGCAACTTGTGGATGTTTTTCGCGCCCGTGTCGTCGACGTAAGCTCAGACTCTGTCATTATTGAGACGACCGGCACTGAAGATAAGATCGATGGACTGGTCGAAGTGCTCAAGCAGTATGGGGTGATCGAAATGGTGCGTACGGGACGAGTGGCGATGTCACGAGGACCGAAGAGTGGCGTGGTGCAAGGCGTGAGAACTGGCGCGAAGCGAGATGGCACGCTGACCGGCGAAGAAAACGTTTCATATTCTGTATAGAGAAATTGAGTCGGCTGTTTCTCTATTTTTTCTATTTCCCTTCAGGCGAGGATCGATTCATGAAAACGATTTATTACGATGACGCAGCGGATCTTGGACTCATTTGTGACAAAAAAGTGGCAGTGGTGGGATACGGGTCACAAGGTCATGCACACGCACTTAATTTAAAAGACAGTGGAGTGCGGGTGAAGGTCGGTCTGCACGCCGATAGCAAGTCTCGTGCGACGGCAGAAGCTGCCGGCATTGATGTGGCGTCGGTTGCCGAAGCGGCGGCCTGGGCGGACGTCATTATGATTTTGGCGCCTGACACCAAGCAACCTGCGATTTACGCAGAGTCGATCGAGGCAAACTTAACTGCCGGAAAGATGCTGATGTTTGGGCACGGATTTAATATTCGTTTCAAGACGATTTCGCCACCAGAGAATGTTGACGTTACGATGATTGCGCCAAAGGCACCTGGTCATCGCGTCCGTGAAGTCTATGTGGAAGGTGGCGGGACGCCTGCACTGTTGGCTATTGATCAAGATGCGACCGGCGAGGCACGAGGTCTGACGCTGTCGTATGCCAAGGCGCTTGGGGTTACACGTGCCGGCGTTATTGAAACGACATTTGCCGAAGAGACAGAGACAGATTTATTCGGTGAGCAGGCCGTGTTGTGTGGCGGTGTGAGCGCGTTGGTCAAGGCGGCTTTCGGGACGCTCGTGGAAGCTGGCTATCAACCCGAGATCGCCTATTTTGAATGTATGCACGAGCTCAAGTTGATTGTTGATTTGATGTATCGGGGCGGTTTGAACTACATGAGGTATTCCGTCAGCGACACAGCTGAGCACGGTGATTACACTGGCGGCCCGCGCATCGTCACAGACGAAACTCGAAAAGCAATGCGGGCGATGTTGGCGGAGATTCAGGATGGCACATACGCGAAAAATTGGATTAGAGAGAACGAGGTTGGCCGGCCCTCGTTCAATAAAACCCGCCAGGAAGAGCAGGACCAGCAAATTGAGCGTGTTGGAGCCGAGTTGCGCAAGATGATGCCATTTCTTGATGCTGTAACGATTAAGGCTTAATTGTTACTGGCGGCTCCAATGGGATTTTTTCGATCGACCTTATTCGCTGTTTTCCTGGGCGCTATTTCCCTGGGCGCCCAGACTCTTCAGGACCTGCCGTACGACTTGCTTATTATCAATGGTCGCGTCATGGACGGTTCTGGTAACCCCTGGGTCCGAGTCGATATTGGTGTCCGCGCTGGTCAGATTGTTGCGATCGAGCGTCGGCTTGAAGGTCCGTCTGCTAACGAGATCGATGCTGAGGGTCGTCTTGTGACACCGGGCTTCATCGATGTTCATTCGCATGCTGGCGTGGGTTTAGCGCGGCCTGGTTTGGGTCAGGGACGCTCACTGTTAGCGCAGGGTGTGACGACTATTGTTGCCAACCCAGACGGTGGTGGTCCAGTCGATCTTGCGGCGCAACGGGCTGAACTCGAAGTCAACCAACTGGGTCTTAACGTGGCTTTACTCATTGGCCACGGGAGTATTCGGCGTGCAGTCCTCGGCATGGACGATCGGATTCCCGACGAAGACGAGATGGAGGAGATGCTCAATTTAGTTCGTCGTGGGATGAAGAATGGCGCGTATGGGTTGTCGAGTGGTTTGTTCTATGCACCAGGAAACTTTGCCACGACAGACGAATTGATTGCGCTGGCTTCAGTAGCCAGTGAATTTGGGGGACTTTACACTAGCCACATCCGCGATGAAGGGAATTACTCGGTCGGATTAATTGCTGCTGTGAATGAGGTCATTCGGATTGCAGAGGAAGCCAAACTCCCAGGAATTGTCAGTCATATGAAAGTGCTGGGGCCCGACAGCTGGGGGTTGTCGGTGGCGGCGACGACGCGCCTTAATATGGCTCGGCGTCGCGGTGTTGAAGTATTTGCAGATCAGTACCCGTACACAGCTTCGTCGACAAGTTTGACTGGGGCTTTCATTCCTCGCTGGGCGCAAGTTGGTGGAGAAGCTGAGTTGCAACGTCGAATGGGTGCGCCGGAAACACGGCGTCGGTTAATAGAAGAGGTTCGTACAAATCTTCGTCGGCGTGGTGGCGCGGCCTCCCAGATTATAGCTTTCTCCCGTCACGATCGAAGCCTCGAGGGGCGTTCTCTAGCCGATATAGCAGAAATGCGAAGGCAAGCTCCTGAAGAAACGACGCTAGACCTGGTGGCAGAAGGGGGAGCCTCGATCGTCTCTTTCAATATGTCGGAAGATGATCTCGAACACATCATGCGTCAAAGCTACACCATGACATCAAGCGATGGCGGACTGGTGCCAATGGGTGACGGGAAACCACATCCCCGTTCCTATGGTGCACATGCCAGAAAGTTGGAACGTTACGTACGCAATCGAAAGGTCGTGTCGCTTGAATCGGCCGTGAGATCGATGACAAGTCTTCCAGCAACAGTGTTCGGTTTAACGAATCGCGGTGTAATTCAAACTGGAGCTTGGGCCGACCTAGCCATCTTCGAACCGGGAGATATCCACGAAACGGCGACTTATACCGATCCGCACCAAGTGGCGCAAGGCATGTATGCCGTGGTTGTGAACGGGAGTGTTGTCATTGAAAAAGGCAAATTCACGGCAGCTGCGCCGGGGCGAGTGCTGAGCAAGAATTAGGGAACAACTTTCACGAGCTTACCGCTGTTAGGAATTGGCCGACTTCTTTGCGGAATGCAGCGGTCCATTCGTGTCCGCCTTTAAAGACAGTTGTGGACACTTCGATACCACGCTCTCGGAGGGTAACTAGGTCGGAGGTGTATTTTTCTTGAGTGTACCAGTCATCTTCTTGCCCTCTACCGATAAGTACCTTCGGTAGTCGAAGTGGGCCACCTTCCTTAAGATCATTTGGCAAATCGCCGCCAAGCACAATCAAGCCGGAACACGCGTGCCCCGCTTTGGCAGCCGCTCGATATGCCATGGCGGCTCCTTGGGAGAACCCTACATAGACCAAATGATTGTTCACGTTAAACTCTTGTTGGAGTTTACGGACAACACCATCAACGTACTGAATATTATCTAGAATGGCTTGCTCTCGACCGAGGCGAGTCATCCAGCTTGCAACAACCCTTTGTTGCTTTGAACTGTAGAACCAGTGCAGGCCTTGGACGGATGCAAGGAGCCAGTGCTCTGCACCAGGAAGGCGTTGCAACTCAGCCAGGTGGGTCTCGGCTTGCTCTCCATATCCATGAAAACCGACGAGTAATGGATGAGAACCCTGGCCAGTTGGACACGATATTAGGTAGCGACCTTGTGTCGACGCGGCGATTGTGTGTTCACTTGGTGGTGTAGATTCAGTCATCTTTGATGCTTACGTTAATGAGAGGCAGCAAGTGCTTCTGTCAGCACGTGGCCATCAGGATGAGGTAACGTGACGCCTGCCAATAGCGCAAGCGTGGGTGCGATGTCCGAAGGAGCAGCCGATGTCCAGTAGTGTCCAGACTCGATGCCAGCTCCATAAAAAATGATTGGAACACGAACATCGTAGTCATACCCGGTACCATGGTCAGCTTGACGTATCCACGTGTACCAGTACGGCTTTGGAATGACAATGAGATCGCCACTACGCCCTGGGTAATAACTCCGCGAAACCTGTTCCGTTAGGGGATCTGTGAAGGGTTTTTGTAATAGTTCGTCTGGTTGGAAAACTCGTTGTACTCCAGGAATTCCATTCAAAGTATTGATGGCAGTCCGCATGGCCTCGGGATTCCCAAGCAAGGTTTGATACACCTGTGGGTCGAAATAGAAGTCCGTATGGGTCATGCCGGTTGCATGTTTCCCTGGACCCAAGACGGGTTCCAGAGCGCGGTTAACCCGGTCCAATACGTCTTGGCGGCTAATACGACCGGCGTCAAACCCTAACGCAACTGCCCGGTCGGATGACGGTCCTAACCCGTGGTCGGCTGTTAGTGTCACCACATAGTTGTTGCGTCCAACCGTGTCATCCAGATGATTCAAGAGTTTTCCAATTGTGGCATCAAGTCTAAAGTAAAGATCTTGCAATTCCAGGCTGCGTGGGCCGAAATCGTGACCGACATAGTCCGATGCTGAGAAGCCTAAGGCCAAATAATTTATTCCGCCTTGGGTCTCCAGGTCCAAGGCGTCGAGTGCGGCAATTCCTAGATTGGCGACGTACTCGTCGGCCAGTGGACTACGTTTCCAGTCATTGTAAAAGGCCGTATCTGGATCATTAGACGAGCTTCCAAGCCGATGGGCGAACGACGTCTTATCATCAGTCGTGAAACGGAATTGCTCAGGTCTGAGTGAAGGGGTCCAGACATGGCCGACAGCGTTTTCAACTGGATGTTGTTTTACCCAATTTGCTATGAATGGCACCGGCTCTGAGGTGAAGGCCGTCGAGGTTGTCCACGCATTGCCATCGTCAAACCATGCCACCGCGTCAGCCCGTTGGCCTGATAATGGAATCGCTGCTCTTGACTTAATGGAAAACGAAACAATTTTTGAGTCGGGGTCACGTTGGGTTCGAAGAGCGTCTGCCAGTGTGGGAACACTAAGGTTTGACGGGCCATGCTGCTCGCGGCCTCCACTACCATAACGTACGACATTGATTCCTGAATCCGCAGTACAACGAACACGTTGTCCGACAGTTGTGTCCCACCAACCGTCAAGAATCATCCCGTGGGTGGACGGCACTGTACCGGTGGAGATTGTGGTGTGTCCCGCACAGGTCAGTGTTCCGAAGTAGGAGTACCGGGCTTGCCGAAACCACGCTCCTTCGTTTACGAGACGCCGAAGACCGGCAGTCCAGTTGTGCTGATATCGTTCAATAGCATCGGCGCGCATTTGATCGACCACTAGAACGACGATCAATTTTGGCGCTTCAGCGAAGAGTGTTCCGGTGTTGCTGTAAATTGCCAGCGCAACAACTACCGCACAGCAGAATTTAAGTTGCCCCATCATTGCAGGTTGCCCGCTAATGGCCAGACTAGGAGAATAACAGGTAGTCCGATGGCCACCACGAGTATTTCCAATGGTAAACCCATCCTCCAATAGTCACCGAATTTGTAGCCACCTGGCCCCATGATGATCGTGTTGTTCTTGTGGCCGATGGGTGTCAGGAAAGCACACGAAGCAGCGACTGCAACAGCCATCAAGAATGGATCTGGACTGACTCCGAGCTGTTGGGCAATGTTGAGCCCGATCGGTGCAGCGATCAACGCGGTCGCGACATTGTTTAGTACATCCGACAGAGTCATAGTCACGATCATGAGAATCGCAAGGACGGCGACTACAGGCAATCCTTGTGACCAATCGACAATTCCTTGTGCGATCAAGGCCGTCCCGCCGCTTTCTTCTAGGGCAGTTCCTATTGGGATCAAACAGCCAAGTAAAACGATGACCGGCCATTGTACCTTCTCGTATACCTGGGACGGTGGCACGATACGGAACAGTAGATAGATGACAGCGACGGCTCCGAGCGCAACTGGTAAGTAGAGTAGGCCGAAACTCGCTGTGAGGACTGCTGCGGCGAAAGTTAGGACTGCCAGCCAAGCCTTGTTCCGCTGAACTACTTCGAGTGGCTGGACTTTCCGTTCGGCTAGCGGGAGGCAGCCCAGCCAGTCTACAACCTTGTCCAAGATATCTTCGTTACCGATGAGCAACAACATGTCACCAGCCTTGATACGTAACTTGCGAACCCGATCGTGAAACCGTTTCCCGTTGCGTGAGACACCGAGTAGAGTCACCTCGCGCCGATAGAGGAGTCCGAGGTCGAAGGCGGAACGTCCAGCAATTCGTGCACCTTCCGGCACAGCAACTTCAAGTAGTTGAGGTGTTTCGCTTGCAACTCCCTCGTGCCTTTCACCGCCCGCGTATTCCAAACCTGCCGAGCCGATAAATTGTTCGATTGCCTCAGGGCGACCCTTCATGACGATTACGTCGCCCTTGCGTATAACCTCAAGATATATTTCACCAGCAAGACGTTTGCCTTGGCGGACAAGACCGATAAGTTCCTCCACATCGTGCTCATCTCTTGCGATCTTTCGCAGGTCCTGCAGCGTCTTATCGATCGCTATTGATGAGTCCTTCACTTTGCCTTCAGCAATGTATTTGTTTAGGTTTATTAAGTCTTCAGCACTGTTGTGTTTACTTCGTTCGATCGGAATGAATTTCCAACCGATAATCGTGACATAAGTGACGCCCACGGTCGCTACAATGAGTCCGACTGGCGCGAAATCGAACATGCTGTAAGGGCTTCCGAGGGACTGCTCTCGGAAGGTCGCAATGACGACGTTTGGAGGCGTGCCGATCAAGGTGACCATCCCGCCAAGAATTGATGCAAAAGAGACCGGCATAAGACTGAGCGCCGGACTCCGTTTAGCTTTCTTCGCTGCTTGCATATCTACTGGCATCAATAATGCAAGTGCTGCGACGTTGTTCATGACCGCACTCAGTGCAGCAGCGACTGTTGACATGATGGCGATATGTAGGCGCAGTTTCCGTGAGGCGCTAATCAAATGGCGTGCTAACACCTCAATCGCCCCTGAACTCTTCAGTCCTTCGCTGATGACCAGCACCAGGGCGATGATCACCGTCGCAGGATGTGCAAACCCGTCAAACAGTGCATCCTGAGGTATCGCTCCACCCAGGGAGGCAGCAATTAGGGCGCCAAAGGCAACGACGTCGTATCTGATTCGACCCCACAAGAGTAGGGCGAAGACTGTCAGCAGCACTCCGAAAAGAAGTAGTTGATCACCAATCATCGAGATTATTGTCCTTGGAGCAGCATAACCAGGAAGTGAGAAGGCTGTGGCTGATGCCAACACCTGCAGTGTCGTGTTTCAGCATACATGGATAGTGTATAAAATACTTCCTGTAAGTGTGTCAGTTTCACTCGAGTGATTGGAGCGATAGTCACGGGTCACTTGATTCTCAAGGGAACATTAGCTGTGCCGAAATTATCTGAAGCGTTACCAGGAAGATCCACGGCAATGCCGGTGCCAGACGCGCACTTTGTCAACGGTAATCCACTTAAGCCACCGTTTCCGAAGGAATTAACGATTGCTTTGTTCGGTTTGGGCTGTTTTTGGGGTGCCGAGCGAACATTCTGGCAGATCGAGGGCGTGTACACCACTGCAGTCGGGTACGCAGGTGGTTACACGCCTAATGCGACTTATCAAGAAGTTTGTACAGGGCAGACGGGTCACAATGAAGTCGTCCGGGTCGTCTTTGATCCCGAGTCTGTGAGTTATGCACACTTACTAAAGGTTTTTTGGGAATCGCACGATCCGACACAAGGAATGCGTCAGGGCAATGATGTTGGCACCCAGTACCGATCAGGTATCTACACCTACGAAGATACACAGTTAACGGTTGCGCGGACCTCGCGAACAACTTACGAACAAGCGTTAGTGCAGGCTGGGCATCGTCGCGCGATCACGACTGAAATTGTCGATGCACCATCGTTCTATTATGCCGAGGATTACCATCAACAATACCTTGCCAAAAACCCGCATGGTTACTGTGGTCTTGGTGGTGTCGGTGTTGATTGTCCGCGCTGGGTATCTTCGTAGTCGACAAGAAATCAGGTTTTAGTGTCGAGGTTTATGGATTCGGGGGTGTATTAACGCCCATATCGACCTGTACTTCGAAACGCCTGAAGTTTGAGTACTTTGCTTCACAGTTGACTTCAAGACTTCGTCTGGCAAAAGGGCTTTGAGTCAGTGGACGAAATCGAACTTTGTACCGCTCGTCCATTGTTTCTGGAACGAGGATGCCTAAGTGTTCGTCGGCTTGGTACTTCACACGCATTTGGATTTCCAATTCAGACACTTCATCTTTAGCTCGAAAATCAGTCTGTATCACACGTCCTGTTGTCGGTTCTATCCACACCGTGCCATAACTGAACAGATTTCCGCCTCGACCATTCTTAATTAATGCGGGAGCAGTGTGTTCTTCAAACTCAAGTTCCCATACAGAGATTCCATCAACTTTTCGGTCTCGTTTTTTCTTAAACAGGAAGCGATGCTGGTCCGACGCTGCGAGCAATTGCAAAGCCATAGTAGGGACGTTCATGTTTCGACTAATCCCACCAATGTTGTAGCGTGCGCTTTCCATGATGAGACGACGACGCACAGGCCCAGTGATGATTGGTGACTCTCGAAACATGTCTTCGAGGCGTTGTTGTCGGTCTTCTACCGGTGTTCCATTGACTGAGATAACATCTCGGAAGGCGAGCCACGGCTCCTGCTCACCTGGCATGCTAAAGACGAATAGATCGGAGACTAGCCGACGATTGTTAACACCGTCAGTCACTTGCAGGTAGTGTTCCTCGGCGATAACGACGCCGAGTTCTCGTTGATATTGATCCACGTACTCCGCAGCCAAGCTTAGTACATTTTCTAACGTGGATTCCTGTGCCCCTGAGGCATTTGTTCCAAATATACTGATACTACCAATAAGGACGAGGGCTGTTTTTGAAAGCCAATGCTGGATTCTTAGGCGGTCCATCGTCTTCTTTCCTGATGCAGTCGGTCTTGGATCTGGAGTTGGTGGTACCACTGCGGTTACCACCTCGAAACAAGACCTTGTGCAGGACGGAAATTGGTCGGGGCGCCCGGATTTGAACCGGGGACCTCCTGCTCCCAAAGCAGGCGCGATACCAAGCTACGCCACGCCCCGATTGATTTGGACACGGTCATTACAACCTATCATACCAAGCATACCAATCGAAGCACGATGGTTCAGCACCTTCCGTCACACCTGTGTCCCATTCTGAGAGTGAATGTTTTTTTAAGTCTCATTTTCTTCT
>Ga0163108_10000233_pt1 | contig 41588 bp, 34 predicted proteins | sample Fk1155metaG_FD_109644 | JGI IMG/M metagenome (GOLD analysis project Ga0163108, IMG submission 109644) | Marine microbial communities from the Central Pacific Ocean - Fk160115 155m metaG | ecosystem: Environmental > Aquatic > Marine > Oceanic > Photic zone | place: The Central Pacific Ocean...
AGTCTGACATAATCAACCAGAATCGATGAAATGAAAATGTCCTCTGAAGTAGGGTTATCTACTGTCAAAGTAATAGTATTTTCATTTGGAGTGTTGAAGTTATCTAGGCTACACTCAGCTCTTGCAACAACTGCATTGGCAGTAACACGTGCACATTGGTTGTTTACAGTTTGATAATGTACATATTTTTCAATATTTATTGCCGAATCAAATTCATCTCCCAATTCACGAAACATAACCTTGGCATAAAAATCATGCTCACCAAACGCTAAGTTTTCTAATTCTAATACACCGTCCTCACTCATTAAAGTTTCAAATGTACCGTCATCATTTGTTCGTCCCAAGTCCAAACTATTGTCCAGGAATTCAGCACTATCAAAACCAGTCCCGCCAAATACTAAATTAGTATAATCTGGTTCTTGATAATTATCTAACGCATCACAATTCAAATTAACAAGATTACGAGCAATATCAGCATTTATGGTAGGTACGTGATCAATTTTAAAATCAAATACTTGGGCATATGCGGTAGGAGTTGAGAAAAATGCAACAACTTTATCAATCAACCAAGCACCTACATCTTCACCACCATCTTCTGGCTCAACTTCTACACAAACTGGTGTGTTAATTGAATAATTGTCAAATTGAACCTCATAACCACGATTCGCAGCAGCAGAAAAAGTAATATCGTCAATCCCACCCGCAAAACCATCAATCAATTTTACATAAAAGAACACATTTTTTGTTTCACGTGGTGCCAATATGAAATTATCTATAATTGTTAACTTAATTTGAGTAGCAGTCTTCTGAACACGATTTAAATTACCTTCATCAACCAATCCATCTCCAGGAATTTCAATCTGATTAATATGATTAACATCTATAAAAATCTCTTTATTTGATAAATTAATTTCATTTACCCCATTGTTAGTAAGGGCAATTCGAATTGCATTTTTTTGATTACAAGATAAACTTGCGCTTTCAACATCGCCTCCCAGATCTGTAACAGACATAGCTGTGGCCGAAATACTATTTACAAGACATTCTGAAACTGCCACTTGAAAATCACTAGTTTGCAAACCATCCAAAGTCCAAGAACCTCGTCCAGTATATGCATGACCTCCAAGTTCAACATATTTATCAATATCTAATATAGCTTTATAACTAAAATTACCAGTATCAGAAGATTCAATATTTCCTTCATTATTATCAGCCACAAATGCTAGATAAGCAGGAAGAACAGGATTCAAATTCAATTGTGATTCATTTAAATCTAGAGGTAATCTACGATTATTTGCAACCTCAAAAGTCTTGTCTTTTACAACATTGCGACCATTTTCAATATCTGCACAAATAAAATATACATCTTCGGAACTTGCTGCAATATTGTTTGCACATTGATCAATAACAAATTCAGCTTGAATAAATTCGGTATTTAAATCTAAGTCAGAATCTATCAAACTAGCACTTAAACTAACATTTTGTAGTGCTAATTGTGTATTGTCACTATTAAGGTCTATAGAAATAGTTAATTCAAAATCAATTTCACCACCTGGGTAAATAATAAGACCTTCCTCTGTAAGATCTAAATTTGACTTTTGTATATTTCCAACACGAGAATTAATATTAAATTGTCCATTCACAGAACGTACATCAAAATTATCACCATATTTTAAGCTGTAATTAACACCATTTAATTGGTTAAATCGAAACCCAGAAAATAAGATAGGAGAATCAGAATTTGATTCTAGACTAAACTTAAAAGTAAGTTCTTGAGCATCACAAGCTATCACACCTGCATCAAACAATGTCGCACGAAGTGTATTATCAGCAATTGGCTCTGTATCAACTCTATCAATTGGTTTTGGTACACGAGAAATTTGTATCCAGTAAACACCTGGTTCAAAAGCATTTTCTGTTAGACTATCTTTCTTTTCAAAAGGACGCTTAGCACGTAACTGTTGTTGTCGAAAAGAATCTTTAGTTGGCGGCCAAATTAGTTCAGGCTGACCTGTATCAAGATTTATTTTATATAACGAATCTAATCTTTGAGTGCTAGATAATACATCGATAAAATCAACAGAAGAAATATAATTTAAATACCAACCAGAACCTTTAAAATCTACTGGATTAATATCTAACTCAGGCAAGGTACATCTTTGAGTATCCAAACCAGTAAAGTCACGTGCAAAACTGTAGTAGTAGACCAAGTCACCAGGTCTTAAAATTTTATTATGAAAATCTAACTCTTCACAACAGAAATCCGTTCTAATATTTTTTACAATATTATGCGGAGTAATATTATATTTACGAAGCTTACGTTCTCCGACACCAAATGAACCAAAAATATGTACTGCATTATTTGGTCGTACATTTTCTGTAAATAATTCCGATAGACTCATTGCTCTATCTGCAATTAAAAAATTTGGTTTACCGGACTTTTTAGCAGAAATCGTTTCACAATCCTGAGAGTCAAAAGACTCAACAGCCAACTTTTGATTATTAGTAAATGTAATTAACTTAACTCCACCAGCAAAATCTTCAGCTTTTTGAGGTTCATCTTTTACTAAAGTTGCGCCCTTTAAAGAATCTCCAAAATCAATTTGAGTGTTAAACAAATCTAAACTGGGAGGTTTAGGCATTGACGTTTGAGCATAAACATACAAACCTGCCATATACGAAGCAACAATAGTTACTAGAGCCAATAAGAAAATTTGTATTTTCTTCACGTGTTTGGGTTGATAAATTAATAAAAAATTTAAATCAAAACGTCGAATCAAGCACTACTTCTTATATACAGACTTAAAATAAGGATAAAGTTTCTAATTTATTGTTCAACTATCCATTTACGGCACATCTTTACAAAAAATAAAAACAGCATAAAACTCAAATATACAAACAGATTAGACAAACAACAAACAAGGCTTTACATCCAAGCAAAAGTAGCAATTCCCTAAAACCGATAAAAAGCATAAAACTTCGTATTTACAAACACAAAAAAAGACCTGTAACACAGGTCTTTTGGAAGAACAAAAAATTTGAATAGTCACTATCTATCAGGAGAAATAGACAAATAACCAACTAAATACTCTGCAACTTTTTTGAACAAAGGAAGTGCCGTAGAGGATGCCCATTGAGAAGCTCTTGGTTTGTCGATTTTAGTAAGTATAACAATTTCTGGATCACTTGCCGGTAAAAACCCTACAAATGTTGCAAAGGTAGTTCCCGGGCCTTCTAGTGGCTTACCTTTTGAATAAGTTTGGGCTGTACCAGTTTTACCAGCAACACTATAACCTGGTATCTGGCCAGAAGCTCCTTGTCCGTTATCTATAACAGAAGTTAACATTGCTGTTAATGTATTTGCAGTCTTTTTAGATACTACCCTCGATACTGCTTCGGGTTCAATATTCTGATGAGTACCATCAAAATTATTTAATTTATTAATTAACATAGGCTTCATTAAAACACCATCATTAGCAATTGCAGCAAAAGATGTAATCATTTGAACTGGTGTCACAGAAATACCCTGGCCAAAGGAACGTGTTACAAGTTCAGATTCAGCCCATCCTAAATAGGAAGTAACTTTACCAATTGGTTCAGAATAAAAATCCAAACCTGTTGCCTTACCAAAACCAAACTTCTTTATATAAGAATAAAAGAGTCTTCGACCTAGTTTTTGCGAAATCCAAGCCATTCCAATATTATTGGATGTCTCAAGCACCTCAGTCATATTTATTTCACCATAATGCTCGCCCAGGGCGTTATCTATAGTAAATTCATCCACTTTAATTGGTCCATCGTCGTTAATTATAGTTGCTGGAGTAACAGCATCTACATCCAATGCTGCCGCCATAGTAATTGGCTTAAATACAGAGCCTGGCTCATACACATCAAATACTGCTTTATTTAAATATGCAGCTGGCCCCACTCTGTTTGTAAAAGTTTCAAAGTAAATCTCTCGACCTTGTTCCGATTTTACTGGAAACAACTGAACTTTTTGATAGCGTTCTTTGTCTTCATGAAACCAAATTGTTTCCTTGCCATCTTTGAGTAAACGCTCAATATTCATATAATCCTCTTCTTCTAAAACTAGCTCTGATTTATCTAATGCAGAAGAATAATCATTTAAATCAAAGGATGGTGCATTTGCCATTGCCAAAATCTCTCCAGTTTTAGGCTTCATAATAATAACCTGCCCACTATCTGCATTGTATTCAGTCACAGCCTTGGATAATAACCGTTCAGTCATTAATTGAATAGATCTGTCTATTGTTAGATATATATCAGTACCATCTTTCGCAGGAGTAATTACAGTGTCATCCCCAACTGTTAAACTTTGACCTAGCCCATCCAATTTTGCTTTAAAAACTCCATTTTCTCCACTTAACATATCATCAAAATATCTTTCCAGGCCATACTGACCACCTTCTTGGTTTTTATAACCAATCACATTCGCAGCCAAAGTTTTTTCTGGATAATGTCTATATGTTAAATCTTCAAATCCTAATCCTTTATAGATTTTTTTGTCTGAGTCCAAAAGCTCTTTTACCTTCAAACTTAAAGAGGGATCCATAGCTTTTTTGAGAATCACATATCGATTTTCCCCTTTCAAAATAACAGCTAATCTATCCACAGACATTTCTAGAACTGGAGCTACAAGTTTTGATACGTATGCTTCATCCGAAATTTTTTCTGGATAAGCTACAATCATATCACCCTCAACAACAACAGAAGGCAAACCAAATGATTCAATATTAAATTGCAACTGCACACTCGCATCTGTAACTAAAATAATTCTTTTACGAATTTTGGAAGACAACTTGGCAAGTAATTCATCTTTAAAATCTTTTCTTAATTCAGAAATTGTTTTTGGCTGTAAAAAATCATCTAATTTTTCTTCTTCGATATCCTCTGGTAAGCTTTGGCGAATTTGCTTTAAACGCTCTTCATCTTGCTTTGTGGCGTCTAAAGAATCAAATAGTAATGGAGTTAATGACTCAACAATTTCATTTGGATAATCTAAATAAGATGGATCTGCATATAAAGTTTTAAGTGTTACATTGGTCGCAACACGAAAATCATTTTCTGAATGGAAATCTCTCAAGAAAATTTCACCACGACTGGCCTCAAGCTCCTTGTAACCTTGTTGAGCAGCCAAAGCAACATTAACGTAGTAATCATGTTTGAACACCTGTAAATAGAAAATTTTAGAGACAATCATAAAAAAGCCAACCACAAACAAAATACTCAATTCGGTTAGTCGTTTATGGCTTTCGAAATTATCTCTCAATTTTTTTAATTATTTTCCAATAAATTTTAGCATATTGCCTCAAAAAAACCACAAAAAACATTTGCAAACAGTCCAATAAATGTTAATTTTTATGCAATTACGTTAATCATAAACGAATGTCGAATACCCATAAAAAAGTCTTAGAAAATAATCTAAGATTGATTGTTCATTCTATCCCGGGTTCTAAATCATGTAACACTCTTGTTCTAGTTGGTGCTGGATCGCGTTATGAAACACTTGAACAAAACGGAATCGCCCATTTTCTTGAACACATGTTCTTTAAAGGAGCAAAACATTACAAAAATACAAAAGAAGTTTCCGAAGCAATCGATGGAGTTGGTGGAGAATTTAATGCTTTTACAGCCAAAGAATATGCAGGTTACTACGTAAAAGTAGCTAAAGAACATGTAGAAACATCTATGAATGTATTATCTGACATGATGCTCAATGCCACATTCGAAAAACATGAAATAGAAAAAGAACGTGGTGTTATCTTAGAAGAATACAACATGTACCAAGACACTCCAATGTACCAAGCTAGCTGGGACTTCGAAAAACATCTTTTTGGAGACCACCCAATGGGACGCGATCAAATTGGAACAAAAGAACTAATAAAATCAGTTACTCAAGAACAGTTTTTTGACTTTCAACAAAAGTTATACACACCTGACAATACTGTCATTTGTTTAGTTGGAGACTTTGAATCGAAAGAAGGTTTTGAATTACTCGAAAAATATTTTCAATTTCCAAATACACAAAAGCAACTTACGTTTGAACCTCTAAAGTTAAATAAAACTCAACCAGAAATTCACGTTGTACATAAAAAAACAGAACAAGCTCATCTTGTTATTGGCTTTCCATCAATAAACAATCAAGATCCTCGCAAATGGACAGCTAAATTACTTGCCACTACACTTGGAGGTAACATGTCATCACGTATGTTTCTAAATATCCGTGAAGCAAAAGGACTCTGCTACTACATTCATACAGACTGTGATTTATTCTCAGATTGTGGATCTTTCTCTACTCGTGCAGGTGTCGATACAACACGGGCACAAGATGCTATTACAGCAATTGAACACGAATACAAACAAGCTCAAGAAAATGGGATTACTCAAAAAGAATTGGATAAATCTAAAGCTTACCTACTTGGTAAAATGCAACTACGCTTAGAGGACAGCGAGTACCAAGCACACTTTTTAGCACACCAAGAGTTAATTCAAAACGACCTTAAATCAGTTGATGAAATTAAAGAAGTTATTGACAAAGTAACCTTAGACGATGTAAATAAATTAGCAAAAGAACTTTTAGATCCAAGTAAGTTACACTTAACAATTATTGGACCATACAAAGACAATCAATTTTCATTTACTAATTAACAATTAAACTATGAATTTTAAAGGAATTCACGAAAAAACATTAGTATTAATCAAGCCAGATGCTATCCAAAGAGGATTACTTGGTGACATTATGACTAGATTCGAAAAAAAAGGACTCAAGGTAGTAGGTCTTAAAATGATGAGACTAGACGAAGCTGTTCTACGTGAACACTACGCACACATCGCCGAAAAACCATTCTTCCCAGGCATCTCTAAATTTATGCAAAGCTCTCCAGTAGTTGCAATTTGTTTAGAAGGTCTAGAAGTTGTAAACGCAGTAAGATTGATTACTGGTATTACTAAATCACGTGAAGCTGAAGCTGGATCTATTAGAGGTGACTTTGCAATGAGTGTTGCATGTAATGTTATTCACGCATCAGACTCTGTAGAAAACGCTAAAAAAGAAGTTGAAAGATTTTTCACAGACAAAGAAATTCATGAGTACTTAAAATCAGAATACGAATTTGTATACGTGCAAGACGAAAGAGAACAGTAGAAAACCTCAAAGTTAATTCCAAAACCCAGTTTCTAACTGGGTTTTTTATATTTAAATAAAATTGATTTTATGCAAAAGTGATTTTTTATTTGCGAGTTATTTAAAATATGTCCAAATAAACTTTTTGGATTTTTAATGTCATTCCGTTAGAATATAAAAAAACCCCTCTAAATGCATAAGGCATACGTTTCTATTCAAACACCCGATTTTGACAAATGCAGACTGCTCAAGCAGTTTCTTTTGCTACTCAAAAACAATGATTTTCAAATTCGCAAATCATCAGATTTTTACCTTATTCAAGATAAGAATAAAAATTTTTATCACAATCAAGCTTTAATAATTAATACAAATCTAGATCTTCAAGAATTCCAAAAGGTTCTTATTTCCATGGCTGAATTTGTTTGTAAAAAAATAACAGATCATTTTGAAATAGAGATTGTAAGTTTTTACGACCACAAACAAAAAAAAGCAGTTCAACTGAGCCCTAAACATAATCTTGAACACTACATTTCATTTCAAGAAATAGATCCTCAGTTCCTTGTTAAAAACGCTCAAGTTTCAGCTAATAAAATAGCCCCATTGGTGGAGGTTATAAACCGTAATACAGTACAAAAACTACTGAATATAACTCTGTTGATTTTAATTACTCTGCTCGCTTTTAACAGCAAATTTGTAAAAGCTGTGCATATAGAAAACAAAAGTTTCCAGGTGGAAATTGCGGATACAAGCGAAAAACGCCGCCAAGGCCTAGCAGACAGATCTTTTTTACATCAAGACAATGGAATGCTTTTTATTTATCCATTAGACCAAACCCCAAGGTTCTGGACTAAAAACATGAACTTTGCTATCGACATAATATTTTTGAACCAAGACATGCAAGTAACAAAAATTTACGAAAACACACTCCCCTGTAAATCAGACCCCTGCGCAATTTATCCAGGCTCTCAAAACACACGTTATGTACTTGAACTAAATGCTTATCAAGCCAAGAACCATAACATAAAACTTGGTGACACATTAGAGCTTAAAACTAGTCTCACAGTACTCAATAAAAACGTTTCGCTTTAAACTTATTGCTCCACTCTAGAAAACATTGGCAATCCACCTGGATCGGAATAAAACAACATGAAAGACCGTTGTTTATTTAATGGGAACTCTAACTCTTCAGCTACAGAAGAACGTTTAATATCAAACCCAAGTCTTTCAGGCATAAAACAAAGCTTGTCCAAACTAAATCCATTATTGAAAGTAGAACGACCCACGTCCTGATCAATTTGCCCTCCTTCACAATCTAACAATTTAAGAGTTCCGTTATCTCTTTCGACATTTAAAACCAAAGGAGAATATCTTAACAAATTAAGATCTTGTTGTTGAGCCAAAACTAAATTATCAGAATCATTAACCAAGCGGCCATCGGCAAATTTGGCGAGTTCACCATCTTCATCTTCCGCACGTGAACATCCAGAACAATTATTCGAAATTAACTGACCATTAAATATCAATTGATTGAATGATTTTGACTCTACAACACTTCCAACACCAACTGCTAATAAATTACCTTCTACTGCAAGATCTACATCGCTTAAACCATCAACACTCATAAAATTTTGATCCAAATATACAAATAAATTTAAAATTTTAGTTACATCATAATCCACATACATACGTCCACCTTGACCTTCATTCGATAAGGCAACAATTCCAAAAGGATTTGAAGACTCAAAATCAGAATCTACATAAATATCAAAACCTTTTAAAACGACTGTTTTATCAGAATCTGGATTTAATCCAAAGACACCATCATGAACATCTTGCAACTTGATAAAATCAGGATCTCCCTGTGTTCTTGTGATGACAATTAAATTATTGTTTTCAAATAAGCAACTATTAGTATTTAAATCAGAAAAAGAGCATTGCTTATAATCTGCTTTAGATAATTCACGATTTATCAAGCTTTTAAATTTAGCATAATTGGTGTTTTCAGAAGCATCTTTTTCATCATACACAGAATTAAAAGCTCTATCTTGTATAAAACCTTTCATAAAAGACTCAAACGTCTCAAAATTATTAGATCTTACCATCGAAGCCATTAACTTAGAATCAAAATCTTGACTTCCTACACTAAAAGGATACTCCACATCAACATCTATACTAGTTGCTAGCATGTTATTGGGAACTTGACTGACATGCTTTGTAATATTTAACTTCATAGGTATTACAAATTCATTTTGATTTTCATTATCAGCATCATCATACTCTGAGCCGATAGAAAATGCTGGTTCAAAAGTAGGAGTTACATCTTGATCTATAAAACCTTCATCTAAACCATTAACATCAGAAAAATCTACAGAGGCAGCTAAATTCAGCAAATCGTTATCGGACGCACCTAAATTAATATTGTAAGAAAAAGTATTCTCAGATGGTAACGCACCTCTAAATAATTTAACTCCAAGTGTAAAGTTATCATTATCATCTAACGAGGCATCATAATTAAATTCAAGAGATTCAGAGAAAGCTTCTCTTGTAGCGTCAAAAGTTTCATAATGACCTTTAGAAATATATACCTCGTATGGTGGTTCAAAATCTAATTTTATATCTTCAATTGGATAAAATTGAGGAGCGACACCAGGATCATCGGAATACAACTTAACATATGCTAATTTTAAATTCCCCTCTTGCGTACTTAAAAAAGTTTTTAAATCCGCAGTATCTAAAACGTAGGCATTTTCATTAAAATCAAATGTAAAACCTGCATCAGAACTTAAAATATTTAAAAAGTCATCTCTATGAGTAGTACAATCATTTGAGCCTAAATCAAATTCAGTTGTTAAACGATCCACACCATTTGTAGTTCTTTGATCATCAAAAATCAAACAAAACTTAAAAGGTGAAGCATGAAAAAACTGTGTAACGTTTTTCTTTGGATCAGCCTGACTAAACAAAGTTACAAGCAAATTCTGATCTGTTGCAGTTCCATTAGCATAATTAGGATCTAGTCCATCTGAGTACTTTACCTTAGGAACAAAATCATAATTTACATCTGGAACAGCTATAGCGACACTACTAAAATCGATATATCCAAAGTGCGGACTCCAAGCATAACCTTTCAAATAATAGTAATCATCAAGATTATTTACCGGTCTTAAAAAATCAACTTCTACACCATAGTTTTGTACCCCACAATGATTTGAATCATAATTTATAGACGGATCCTGAGCACAGTTCATTTTAATCCAACCAGCATTGTCACCCCAAATATAACCAAGTAATTTAGCACGAGGTTTTCCTTTAAATAATTCCTTTTCTATGTTTATTCCATACTCAAACGCACTATTTACAATCACTCCAGAGTTTATTTTTTTTACAGGGTTCTGAGGATCATTTCGTGCTGCTAAACTTAACCATCCTAAATTAGGATTCCATCCCCAACCATCAGAAACATATTCGCCCATTCCAACAGGACGAATACAACCTTTATATTCAAAACCTATAGGGGTATTAAATAAAATTCTTGTAAAATCAAAATTAGCTGGTGCCAAATTATTAGTAGTCCCACCCATCAAGATACATCCAGGACCAGCAGCGAAAACATTGGAAGTCGGTGCCTTAATAACACCGATCAAAATAAGACAAAAAAATAAAATAACTTTAAGTAAAGGGCTTTTTTGCATACTCAAAAACAAATTTGAAATAATTTTTTTAAACTAGACATATTTTATAACAATTTCGAAAAAAAGTCTTTTTATTTTGTCAAAAGAGTCAAAAACAGCTTTACAAAAACAAAAACCGCACGATTGATCGCAGGGCAACTAAACAACATTTCTATGCAAACCACTAATCGATTTTCTGTGAAAACGTCTATACAAAGTGCTTAATCATTTTTAAACGATTAAAAAATCACTTGCGTACAAATAAGTCTATAAGTAAATTGGTAAAGAAATTACTCTATAACATGTATTAAACATGACTAAACAAGATCTTATTGCTGCAGCAGCTGCAGCTTCAGGGGTTACTAAAAAAGATTCTCAAGCAGTTTTAGACGCTGTTTTAGATACAATCACAGCTTCTTTAGCTAAAGGTGAATCAGTAACTATTACTGGTTTCGGTACATTCCGTGTTTCTGAAAGAGCTGCAAGAAACGGTGTTAACCCAAGAAACCCACAAGAAAAAATCTCAATTCCAGCTATGAAACTTCCAGCTTTCAAAGCAGGTAAATCTCTAAAAGATGCTGTTAGATAATCAGTCTATTTTAGATCACAAAAAACCTTCTATTCTTAGAAGGTTTTTTTTATATTCGATCCAATCAAAGGCTTGTTTAAAGGATAAAAATACATTAGAATCTTAGTGATTTAAGATCAAAAATGCTCACAGAAATAACAGATATTAAAAATCAAGCATTGCAAGAAATTTCGCAGTGCGAAGATTCAAGCCAAATTCTTGATTTAGAAAAAAAATATATTGGTAAACAAGGTGCCTTAGCAGCCATCTTAAAAAACATAAAAAATCTAGACAACGACGCAAAAAAATCAATTGGTCAAAAAGCCAATATCAGTAAACAAGAGATTCAATCAGCACTATTTAGCAAAAAGCAAGAACTCGAAAACAAAGAATTGTTAGCCCAACTCAAAGCCGAAAAAATTGACGTTACATTACCATCAAGCAAACCTAATTCTGCAACAATCAACCCTCTAGCTGCAATTCAAAAACAGGCAGAGGAAATTTTTGAAAAACTAGGCTTCGCCATTGCAGATGGACCCCATGTAGAATCAGAATTATATAATTTCGACTCACTCAATTTTAAAACACACCACCCAGCACGTGACATTCAAGACACTTTCTTTATAGACAAAGAGCCAAACCCAGAGCATGGAAAGTTAGTTTTACGTACGCATACATCTCCAGTTCAAATTAGAAGTATGCTCAAAATGGGAGCTCCATTAAAAATTATTATACCTGGTCGTGTATATCGAAATGAAGATCAAGACGCTACTCACGAACACACTTTCTACCAAATAGAAGGTTTGCTTATAGACAAAAATATTGGAATTGGACACCTAAAAGCCACCCTCGAAGAATTCCTGTCTCAATTATTTAATACTAAAATAGAAACTCGATTTCGACCTGGATATTTTCCTTTTACAGAACCTAGTTTAGAACTCGACATGTCGTGTGTTTTCTGTAACAAAAAAGGCTGTAAAGTCTGCAAACACACCGGATTTATCGAACTACTTGGTTGCGGTATGGTACACCCAAATGTATTGAAATCATCTAACATAGACCCAGATGAGTACCAAGGTTTTGCCTTTGGTATGGGCTTAGACAGAATACTAATGCTCAAACATGGATTTGCCTCTGTCTGCGACTTAAGGGCAAACGATCTTAGAATACTTAAACAGTTATAAAATGTACGCAAGTTTAAATTGGATAAAAAAATACATAAAAACAAACCTTGAACCATCAAGCCAAGAACTAAGAGACCTATTAACTCTTCATTCATTTGAAATTGATGGTGTAGAATCAGAACAAGAAAAATATGAAAACATAGTTGTAGGACAAATTTTTGAACTACACAAACACGAAAACGCAGATTCTCTGACAGTTTGTAAGGTAGATGTTGGTTCAGAAGTTGTGCAAATTGTTTGTGGCGGATCGAATTTAGAAAAAGACATGTTAGTTGCAGTAGCACTTCCAGGATCAAAGGTAAAGTGGCATGGTGAAGGAGATTACATCACACTACAAAAAACAAAAATACGTGGAGAATCAAGCTTCGGTATGATTTGTGCTGCCGAAGAAATTGGCCTTGGAATGTCGAATGATAAAGAGATAATGGATCTCAACTACACACAAGCCAAACCAGGAACAAATATTGCAACGTTATTCGATAAAAAAGATATTATCTTTGATATCGATAACAAATCAATCACAAACCGTCCTGATTTATGGGGCCACTATGGACTAGCAAGAGAAATAGCAGCAATTACAAATACAAAATTTATTCAATTTGAAAAGTCAAAAAAAGTTAAAATTCCTGAATCTGGAGAACAAGCAGTAATACACTTAGAAAATCCAGAAATAATCAAACGTTTTCAAACCCTTATCATTGAAAATGTAGAGGTAAAAGCCTCACCAAAACTAATCCAAGAAAAACTCGAAAAATGTGGCTTTAAACCAGTAAACAACATAGTTGATGCTACAACAATAGTTCAATTAGATCTTGGAATGCCAATGCATGCATATGATTTTGAAGACATTGCAGAAAACGGCCTAGCAGAACTTACTATCAAATATCCAAACCCAGAAATTGATAAACAAGTAGAACTCCTAGATGGAAAGAAAATAGATTTACAAGCAAACGACCCCGTGATTTGTAAAAAAGACACTCCATTATGCCTGCTTGGTACAATGGGGATGATGTTTTCATCTGTAAATGAAAATTCAAAAAAAATTATGGTCGAAGCTGCAGCTTTTAATCAAGAAGTACTCAGAAAATCACAAAAAAACCATAATATTCGTACAGATAGCTACCAAAGACACGAAAAAGCAGTTGATCCAGAAATGACTACAAACGCAATTTATTTATTTGTAGAAACTCTTCTACAATCGTGCCCAGAATTAAAAGTCTCAGGAAGTATTCAAGACGCCTATCCAAACCCTTACCCAATACAACCAATCACACTGCCACTAAGCAAGTTAAATACATACCTTAGTCTCAATTTAACAGCAGAACAAGCCAAAGAAATTTTAGAAAAACTAGAATTTATTGTACAAATAGATAACGAATCTATCATTGCTACACCACCTAGTTTTAGAGCTACGGGAGACATTTCTATTCCAGAAGATTTAATTGAGGAAATTGGTAGAATTTATGGATACTACAACATTCCATCGATTATGCCTGAACCTAGCCATCAATTAAATTTCGAAAATAAAACACGTAAATTTGAACACAGTTTACGAAATTACTTAAGCAATATTGGATACTACGAAGCTCTTAATTACTGCTTTTATGGAGAAGCAACTATACAAGCACTCAACCTCAATCCAAATTCACACATTAAAATTTCCAACGCACTTTCAAAAGAAGCTTATGCAATGAGAACCTCTTTGTTACCAAACCTGCTAAATACATTAAACACAAATAAAAGTAATTCAGATAATAATCATTTCTTTGAAATTGGACGCACTTATACAGAAGTTGGACAATTCTTCCCAGCTGAAGAATTAAAATTAGCATTAATTAGCCAGTCAAATACAGAAAACTTTTTTGAAACCAAAGGAACCATAGAAAGTCTCTTTGAAAAATATGGATATAAATCAATTAAATACGCTGAAGGTTCACAAAAATACGATTACCAACATCCATACAAAATACTCGATATTTTGTCTCACGATGGCAAATTGATAGGCCAAATATTTGGTGTTTCACCAGTGGTGTTACAAAAACTCGACTTACCAACAAATAAATTTGTAACATTTGCTACAGTCAATCTTGGAATGCTTGAACATCTACCTCAAAGTATCAAAAAACCAAAACCAGTTTCTAAATACCCAGCAACTACCTTCGATGTTTCTGTAGTAATTAACGAAGAGTTAACTTATTCAGAAGTTCTCAAGGAAATCAAAAAATCTTCAAACCTTATTCAATCAATAGAATTATTCGATTTATATACAGGTAAAAACATCGATGCAAACTGCAAAGCACTTGCCTTTAAAATAACTTTACAAAGTTTAGATAGAACCCTCGAAGACACAGACTTACACCAAGCTCAAAACAAAATCTTTGAGAATCTAGAGTCAATCGGAGGAAAAATTAGAGGTAAATAAATTTTATGTCTAAGCATGTTGATATAAAAACTCAAATCATAAACCTAAGCCAAAGCTTAGGTTTTTCTGATTGCAAAATTGCCTCTGCAACAAAGCTGGATCAATACAACAAACACTACGCCGAATTTATCGCAAAAGGCCGCCACGGCGAAATGCAATACCTCGAAAAACACGCTCCTCTAAAAACAAACCCAGAACTTATTCAACCAGGTGCTAAAAGCATAATCATGCTTTCTATAAATTATTTCCAAGCACGGCGCGACCTTAAAACTAGTTGGCAACCACAAATGCACATCCCCTCTCACAGAGAAGGACAAGTCGCTCGCTACGCTTTTGGGCGAGACTACCACAAAGTTTTCAAATCCAAACTTAAACAACTAGCCAAACTTACAAACGAACATTTCCCAGATTCCCAAACTCGATTTTTTGCAGACTCAGGCCCCCTACTCGAGCGCCAATACGCCGAATTCTCGGGACTTGGATACATTGGCAAAAACTGTCTGTTAATAACACGTAAATACGGTAGCTGGGTCTTACTTGGAGAACTTATCACAACTCTAGAAATTCCAGCCGACGAACCTTTTGATCGCCAAAGCATGCAATGCGGAAGCTGCAACAAATGCCAAGTCGCCTGCCCAACAGGCGCACTCGATGCAGATTACAAAATGGATGCCTCTAAGTGCATATCTTACCTTACAATCGAATACAAAGGTATAATCCCAGAAGAACTCCGACCCAAAATTGGCAACTGGATTTTTGGCTGCGATATTTGCCAAGAAGTCTGCCCTCACAACATTCGTGCTAAACAAGCCACACTACCGGACTTTACAAAAGCAATTGCAGGCAATGATTTAAATCTCAAAGAAATTCTTGAGATACAAGACGACCAACAATACCTAGCTCGCTTCGCAGGATCCCCTCTCATGCGTGCCAAACGCACAAAACTACTTCGCAACGCATGCATTGTAGCAGCCAACCTAAAACGCCGAGATTTACTACCTCAAATCAAAAAGCTTTGCTTTGATGAAGACGATATTATCTCTCACCATGCAAAATGGGCTCAGAGAAAACTCGACAACAAGGCTTAAATATGTTAAAATAACATAATTTAATAGTACATTATGGTTCAACAACGACCAAAAACGAGACAAAGCAATACAACACCAAATACTCTAACACAAAAACAACGTGCAGAAATTAAAAAGTACAGACAACAAATGCGAGCTATAGAATCAGAAGTACCAAAGCTTAGAAGCCTATTTCAAAAAACAAGGTTATTTTCATATTTAGAAACTCCAGAGTTACAAGAAAGATTCTTAAACACAGTTTTCTACGGTTTAGTAGCTACAGAGGGTTCATTTGGAACATTTACACGACATTTAACAGAAAGTGGACTTAAAAAACTAAAAAAATTAAAAATTAAAGCTAAAATATTTAAAAGCTGGACAATGCTAAGAGTACACGATGAGACACGAGAAATACCTCAAGCTACATTACAAAGATATGGAATCGCTAATCAATCAGCTCTTGCACAATTAATAAAAGAATGCACAATTGATAAAGGGGTTTATCAAATAACACCCATTAACCTTGAAGATATAGGTGACCATGTTCATAGAGGGGCACTAAAAAAAGTTTGGGGAACAAGAGTTGGAACTTGGGAAAATGATGCAGATAGAACTAATTTAGAAAAAGCTAGAAAATTATCTGTGTTAAGTTTTGAAAGAATTTACGAAATGTGTAGGAAAGAAACATCCACTAGATACATGCGAAATCGCAAACAATCATTAGCAGCTCCAATAATGATAATGGGATATTCATGCGGTGGCGGTGCAGCACAGAAGTTATTAAACTATGCAAATGAAGAAAAATTTACATCCAATGCTTTATGGGAAACAATTGACTGGGGTATTAGGCAAGGAATTATAAATGATAACCACAAACATTATTTAAAAAGAATATTATTCTTGAGAAATCAATTACAACCAAACATTTCTCAATTAGAACAAAATGAAAACCAAAAATCACAAATAATTTCAAAAAGTAAAAAAGCACGTGAAAAATTAAATGAAGAAGTATTAGAAAATAACCTTACTACCACACAACCAGCACAGAATGAAATAAAGACTTCTATAAATCCGAAAAAACAACCCTCTTCAACAACCGAAAGACAAACTGACAAAGCAACTCTAAATATGAACCCCTCTATCAACTTTCCAACAGACCTCAATCAACTAGAGTATAAAACAATTCAAATGCACCGTGATCTACATCTACCTTCTAGACCATATTTAGATCCAAGTATCGAAAGAAATCCAGAAATGTTATCAGCACAGTTCGAAAATCAGGCTAATCAACAAACATTTGGAAGTTTATATCTAGATTCACAAAATAGAACAGTTGACCAAGTAACGACAAAAGAATTAGCTATATCAATAATTCAACAATTTACACCAAGATTCTCAGCTTCACAAAGCTCAGCAGGAAAAACAGAAATATATAAATTTCCATTTGGTATCGAGTTTAAAAACATAAGCACAAAAGCCAACACAAATATAAATATTCTTAAATACAATCAAAATTTAAAAGAACTATACTCAGAAACACATTTAAATTATTACAATAACTGGCCTGTCAATCCTGGATATTCATTGTTACCAAATACAGACACTCCTGCACCAACATCGCCATCTCCTAATAAAATTCAACCACCACCTCCAGAAAACGCAGCTGAATCTAACGAATTGACCTGGGCAGATATTTTTAATGAATCAAATCCAATTAAAAAATTTTCAGATAGCGATGTACAGTACTTTATTCTTGATACATTTATGCCAGAAAGAGAAACAGAAATAACACCCAATGGCACAACAATTCATACAGACACTTATCCATTTAGAATAGTTGTAAAAACAACAATAAACAAAGACAACAATGTATCATTTCAAAGTATGCCAATGCCAGACCCGAGTTTAAGAAAGGAATTACTAAGAACCCCTTTAAAAAACTATCCAAGAAAACCTATCAATATTGATAATAGTTACGACGTAAATTAATTTCTAGTTTTCTATTATAGCCTTTTTAGTTGCATCCAAACCAATTAGAGCACATTTTAAACGTACCGGTCCTATTTCTATCCCAAGTAAATCAACTACAAAATCTGGAGTAATGTTTTGAATATCATCAACATGCATGCCAATAATTTCGTCCGAGAGCATACTCATTGCAGCAACAGAAATTGCACAACCATTACCTTCAAAACTAAAATCGACAACTTTTTGATTTTCAATCTTTAAATACACAGTCACTTCATCGCCACAAGAAACATTTTTACTATGACAAGTATGAGTGTGTCCATCACACACGCCAAAATGTTCTGGATCCCTATAATGATCTAAAATATCTTGCATGGGATTCATTACCTTTCGTTAAACATTGAATTAATTTCTTTCAACTCTGCTAACAATCTATCACAATCCTCCACAGAATTATAAATTCCAAAACTTACACGCACACTTCCATGCAGTCCCATTTTCTTATGTAACAAATGAGCACAATGTTGACCAGCTCTCACACAAATATTTTTTTGACCAAGCATAAAAGCTACATCGTGAGAATGTACATTGTTTACATTAAAACTAACGAGATGAGCTTGTGATAAATCTGGTTCAAGTAACTCGATAAAATCAAGTTTTTTCAATTCAGTTAGTAAATATTGAGATAATTCATTCTCATTTTGAGAAATTGTTTTCATACTTATCTGAGAAACAAATTCAATTGCTGCAGCCAAACCAATAATTTCTGCAATTGGCAATGTTCCAGTTTCAAATGCTTCATATCCATTTTTCAATGTGATTTGCACGTCTTTTTCAAAAAAGACATTTTCTACAGCTCCCCCACCAAAAAATATTGGGTCTAATTTAGCATAAGCAGATTCTTTAACAACCAATACTCCCACACCTGTTGGACCATACAATTTATGACCAGAAAAAACTAAGAAGTCACATCTTAACTCTTTAAAATTTACTTCTCTATGACTCACAGCCTGACAAGCATCAACCAAAACCAATGCCGAATGTTTTTGAGCCTTAGCAGAAATACTACTTACGTCTACAATATGATTTAACACATTTGATGCCAAGGTTACATATACCAAAACAGTTTTAGAATCGATTAACGATTCAATATCAGAAAACTCTTTCGCCACTTTGATTTTAAAGCCAAAGTTTTGAGCCTGAGCAACAATAGGAAGTAAACTGGAGTGATGCTCGTTTTCACATACAACAACGTTAAAACCATCAACATTTTCGTTCTGCTTAGATATTTTTCCAAGCACACCCAGGGCAACTTTGTTCATTCCATCTGTAGCACCACTAGTAAAAACAATCTCGCTGGATGAAGCAGACACAAATTCGGCAACCTGCTTACGTGCATCTATCACTTTTTGAGTAGCCATATCTGCAATAGGATAAAATCCCCGAGCTATATTCGAAGAATAATCAGTATAATAATCCAGCATCTGTTTTAATACCACACGAGGCTTTAAACTAGTTGCAGCTGTATCTAGATAAACTAAATCAGATTTTTCGTTAAAAATTGGAAATAGCTCTTTTAGCATTTACAAAAAATAAATTATGAAAAGATTTTACCATTTTTTTGAAAAAAAGCAAACCGCAAGCTAAAAACCCCTATTTCAAAAACATTTCAGCATAATTTCTAGCATAAGGATGGCCCTTAATTGATACAGATTGATATTCCTTAAATCCACCTACTTGTAATTGCTCATCGTTAGAAGCTAAACGCATTGTAAAACCTGCATCTTCGAATCGATACAAACCATTCTCATCTTGAAACACATGTTTCGACTTTAAAAAATCAATTTCATCTGCAATCGCAAACAACTCACCAGTCGATCTAGTAGATCTCTGAAAGTTAAATGGCTGCATTCTAAAGTCTGTATTTAAACCAGATAAAGTAACCTTGTATCCACGGGCACGTAAAACTTGTAAGACAACTGGCAAAGTATCATCAAGCATGAAAAACTCATCAACAAATACATGTCGTGTGCCAAAAGGAATATTTTCTAAAATTTGTTCCGATTCAGAAATCATATATGCTCGTGCTGAAATTTTTCCAGTATGATCAGTAATAGTAGTTTCTTCACCACGAGTATCTAATGTTGGTTTAAACAAAACAGCAGTTGATTGAACTTTGTTATATTCACCAAGCATTGTAGTGGTTTTATTACTACCCATTGGACCACAAATGATATTAATAGATCCAAACTCCCCAACAATCTGTACATCACAAGGATTATTTTGAATAATTTCTGTACGATTTGGATGGTTTTGTAATGTAACTGGTTGTAATTCGCCATCAATCATTGCCGAATAATGCGCATTCTCATCTCCTGATAAAACACACTTAGAAGATAAAATTTTTGTATCATCACTTATACAAATTACATCACCAAATGTATAGTCAGCATTACCATTTAAAACATATGGTTGCATTTGAGTATTCATATTGTTACCAGCCACAAAAACTTGGTATCCACGAGCACGCAAAGTTTGTACTACATCTAGTATTTCACGTCCAAGTAAATTAGCTCTATCAATACCAATAACCGATGTGTCATCGTCTAAGTTTGTAAAAATTTCTGTAGAGTTATCTATCAAAGTTGCTTCATGTGTTTTTAACTGATCATGATCAGAAACAAAACATTCAGCATGTTCTTTTTCTGCGCTATTACCTGCAGCAAAAACCTGGGCTTTTAGAGCGGAACCTTTTGTAAAACCCTGAATTTCATTTAATAAGTGTAAAGTCTTCCCAGCTTTTGCAGGCCCAGTAATTGTCGTAAGCTTTCCTGGTACAGTAAGTTTAGGTGCGGGTGTAATTCTAACAGGCATGATTAAAAGTTAAATTAGTAATAATTTAACTGAAAATTTTAGAAAACAAAGAAAATCAGCTTGAAGTTATTCCAAAGTGTTTTCTACCAAAAATAATTTATCTTTCAAAGTTTGAGCGTACAATTTTTTTGCACAATCTTCAGAAACCCCACGAGATTCGAAATAAAATAAAATATCTTCGGGTACTCGACTAACACTTACTCCATGAGCAGCCTTTACATCATCAGTTAAAATCTCCAAAGCGGGGGTTATTTCGTTTCGACAGGTATCACTTAACAATAAAACCTCTTGTCGCATTTCTGAATCTGTTAAATTCGCAGTTGGAGCAATATAAATTTCTGCAAAAGATTTGCCAAAAGCTTTATCATCTAAAATACCATTAATTTTCATCGAGCCAGTATTTTCGGAATTTTCAAAACTTAATTTGGCACCCAAATTAAATTTAGCATTATTTGATAAATCATAAACAATATTCAAATTCATAGTTGCATGCTTTTCAAAAGCCAATAACTCTAGTCTCAAATCAGAATCTTTTTGAGATTGCTCAACTAAAACATTCAAATTCAACTCTGCACTATCGGCAATAAAAGCTTTAAGATCTAAGCTTTTTAATTGATCAAACCTCAAAAACAAGTTCAATTTTTGTTTTTCAGAAACAATCAAAATAAAATCCTCACAAGAAAGATTAGTCACATCTAGTTTTTGCACAGTATCATCAACAAAATACACAGCTTTTTGCACACGTTCTGCACCTAAATTGTGCACTTGTTCATAAGTGCTTAAATCAATTTCACGTGACTCTAAAAATTTTTTTAAATTTCCTTGTAACTTCATACTATCCAACGCTCCCCTCCATCTCTAATTCTATTAAACGATTCATTTCTACAGCATATTCAAGCGGTAATTCTTTTATAATTGGCTCAATAAAACCATTGACAACCATAGCTTCTGCTTGCTCTTGTGACACTCCACGACTAGTTAAATAAAAAATATCTTCTGGATTAATTTTTCCAGCAGATGCCTCGTGAGCAATTACTACATCTGTCGATCGAATATCCATTTTTGGAATCGTTACCGATTTTGAAATCGGGTCTAAAATCAAAGCATCACACTCAACTTTTGCAGCAACTCCTTTTAAATTCGGGGCGACAAATAAATGTCCTCGATAAGTTGATAATCCACCGCCTTTACTCAATGATTTCATAACAATATTACAGCTAGTGTTATCAGCCAAGCACGAGACCTTAGCTCCGGTATCCTGATTTTGACCAGCATTCGCAAAAGCAATACCCAAATGATCTGCACGTGCACCACGGCCTACAAGCATACTACACGGATAAAGCATAGTCACACCGCTACCCATATTACCACCGACCCATTCCATTATAGCGTTCTCATTCACAATTGCGCGCTTAGTATTTAAATTAAAAGTATCCTTACTCCAGTTCTCAACACTTGAATATCTCACACGAGAATTTTTACCACAATAAACTTCTACACAACCTGCATGTAATGCCGAAGAACCATATTTAGGTGCCGAACATCCCTCTATATAATGTGCATCGGCATTGTCTTCAACAATAATAAGTGTATGTTCAAACTGACCTTGGCTAGGAGCATTCATACGAAAGTAAGCTTGCAGTGGTTGAGACATTTTAACACCATTTGGAATATACAAGAAAGTTCCACCACTCCAAACAGCCCCATGCAAAGCGGCAAATTTATGATCTGTGTTGGGTACACATTTCATAAAATATTTTTTAAACAACTCTGGATGTTTTTGGATTGCCACATCACAATCTTCAAAAATCACCCCCTGCAATTCCCACTCTTCTTTTAAAGAATGATATACCACTTGAGATTCATACTGCGCACCAACACCTGCCAGCATTGCGCGTTCAGCTTTAGGAATCCCTAGTTTCTCAAAAGTGTTTTTAATATCTTCAGGAACATCATCCCAAGTTTTTGCATCTTTATCAGCCTCATTATCATAGGCATAGTAAACAATCTCATCTAAATTTAATTCATCTAAATTAGGACCCCAGTTAGGCATGTCCATATCTAAAAACTTCTGATATGAATCCAATCTAAACTCAAGCATCCATTCGGGCTCGTTTTTATCAGCAGAAATTTGCCGAATTAAGTCTTTGCTCAAACCACGACCAAATTTTTTTTGATACGAATAATCATTTTTATGATCAAAAGTTTCCTTATCTAACCCCTCAAATATAAATTCACTCATATTATTCTATCCATTGATAACCCTTCGATTCTAACTCTTTGGCAAATTCAGCCCCACCAGATTGAACAATTTTACCATCTTTTAAGACATGTACAACATCTGGCTGCACATAATCTAAAATTCTTTGATAATGCGTAACAATCAAAACTCCCATTTCATTTTTTTTTGCATCGTTTATACCATCTGAAACAATTTTCAAAGCATCAACATCTAATCCAGAATCCGTTTCATCTAACAATGCATACTTTGGTTGAAATAACTTTAATTGTAACACTTCAGATTTTTTCTTTTCTCCGCCAGAAAAACCATGATTAATATATCTTTGTAAAAAACTCTCATCAATATCTAATTGTTCTAACAAAGGTCTAATTAACTTTTTAAATTTAAAAGCCTTTAAAGATTTAAAATTTTCATCACGGGCAGACATTTGAGCATTATAAGCGCTCAATAAAAAGCTTAACATGGTAACACCTTCAATTTCCTTTGGATATTGAAAAGCCAAAAACAAACCATGACAAGCTCTTTCAAACACCTCCATCTCTAAAATATTTGCAGAATCCATTTCTATCGACCCTCCAGAAATATTATATTTAGGATGTCCCATAATCGAATTGACTAAAGTACTTTTACCAGCTCCGTTAGGACCCATGATACAATGTACCTCACCTGGTTTGATTTCTAAATCAATCCCATGCAAGATTTTTTTGTCTTCTACATTTACCTCTAAATCTTTAATTCTCAGCATGTATTCATCATAAATTAACAAAAAAAGTATAAATTAAATTTAAAATATTGCAATTTTAAAATAAACTAGTAACATTTAATGTGTAACACTTACACATGAAAAATACTCTCTGGATTATTGTCACTCAATTTGACCCTTATGAAAGGTAGTATTTAAGCTGTTACAAAAACAAACTAAGCTATAAAAACCTTTCAATCGAAGGGTTTTATTTTTAGTCTTTAACCCATTAATCATGTATAGACAATTACACGCTTACGACGTTTGCCAAGAATCCATAAGCCTTACAGGTTCCGTAAAGGCATTAGACTCCTATATTCCTCGAGGACTCAACCAAGCCCATGGGTTTTATCTCATTCCAGAGTCAATGCAACAAGACACTCAAGAGCAAATTCGATACATTCGTGCCTTAAACATAAACCCAAATCCAGCAAGTCTAGTTATTATTCCTGACAAAGACACAGGTTTAACAAGCTCTGCCCTTGAACATAAAAAAGAAATTAAAAGACAAATTCAATTATTAGGCATTACGCACCTAGAACCCTTTATGCATGGCCAAAAAGCTCAAGAATTAGCAAGTGCCTTGGGATTAAAAACACCTTATGAAAACGAAGCTTCAGCACATAGAATTGTAGAAGCTAGTAACAACAAAAGTCATATTTTAACTTACTTCAAAGAACAAGATCTAACAGTCCCCAAAGGAAAATCAACCCATAATTTTACAGAAGCTGTAAACTTTTTTGAGCAATTGTTACACGAAGGATTCCCTGCAGCATTTGTAAAAATTGTTAGATCTGCTAGTGGGGATGGCACCTGCCAAGTAAATAACAAACAAGAACTATTAGCTATTTTAAAAAACCCAAGATTTGCACAAGCACTTAAAGAAGGAAACCTTTATATAGATGGACTTATTCCATACACTCAATCTCCATCTGTACTTATGGATATATACAAAGATGGTTCATTTGATATTATAGGAAGTAACTATCAAATGCTTGGTAAAAAAACTCCAGAAGACATAGTTCCTACTGTACACCTAGGAGCTCGAGGACCCATCTCCGAAAAGCATTTTCTTATAATGCATAATCACATTTCAGCAACAGCAGAGTTTTTACACCACAATGGTTATATAGGAAGTGCAAATATTGAAGGTGTGCTACACGATGACAAATTCTATGCAATCGAAATTAACGCGAGACAAACTGGAGTTTCGACTCCATCAAGAGAATCTCTTGCAATAGAAGGCTTATCTAAAACTGATAATTATTGGTACTGCAACAACAATTTTGCAGTTCCAGAAGACACCAGTTACAACAACGTAAGTGCCTGTTTATATGACTTACTTTATAATAATTATACACAACAAGGCATCATTATTTCTAATTTCGCTATTTTGCGCAAAGGAAAATGCCAATTAACAATCCACGCCCCATCACAAGGTTTGTTAGACGAATATATTCAAGAAACAACCCACAGATTAAATCAATTAACAATTTAATATGACAACTCTAGATTTAGCAATTAAACTAATTGAATTCGAATCCACATTTAGCAACCCCAAAGAAACAAAAAAAGTACTCAATTTTGTTGAAGACTACGTTACTACTAAATGTAAAGATAAACTACTTGTAGATACTTATTCGCACAATAACCTTGATACACTAATAATCAGTACAAAAAGCCTTAAAAATCCAAAGTTAGCTTTCTACGCTCACCTAGATGTAGTAAATGCTTCAAAAAAATGTTTTAAACCATATGTAGAAGACGACACACTATACGGACGAGGCTCGGGAGACATGAAAGGCCCAGCAGCTAGTCTGATTAATGCTTTTATAGACTTGGTTAACCAAGACCCAACGCTCGACATCTGCTTGTTACTACCAACAGATGAAGAATCAGGTGGTCAAAATTGTATTAAAGCACTTTTAGAAAATTACGACTTTAGAACTGATTGTGTAATCATGCCTGATTCAGGATCTGGATTAGATACGATTATAACCAATCAAAAAGGAATCATTTTTACTGAAGTTACATTTAATGGGCAATCATCTCATGGATCACGTCCATGGGAAGGCATAAGTGCTATAGAACTACTAATGGATTATTATCAAAAACTTGTAGCAAATTTTCCAGAAGCAAGACAAGAATATTTTTCTACAGTTAACCCAAGTATAATCTCTGGAGGTAAGTCATTTAATTCAGTTGCCCATAAGGCTCAAATGACACTAGACATACGTACGGCAAATTCTACAGATCACACAGCTGTGCTGGAACTACTCAAGAGTTTAGATACCGATAGAACAACTCATACAAATAAATTTATTGATCCTGCATTCGAACTGCCAGAATCGCACGCCTATATGCAGTTAGCACAAAAAATAACTCAAGAAATTATTGGTAAAAAAGTAGATTTCAAAAAAGAACATGGCGGATCGGATGGAAGATTTTTCCAAGCCTTTAATATTCCATGTATCGTAAATGGAGTAGCAAAAAAGCACACTCATGGAGAAAATGAACATGCTTCAATTATAGAAATTTTACAATTAGAAGAATTTACAAAAGAGTTTACAAAACAATTTTTCAGTAAGGCTAACTAATAAAGTTGAACCGACTAGTCAAAGCTCTTATTATTATCCAAAATAATAAGAGTCTTTTTAATGCAAATTTTCACCTTTGGCCCCAAATTCTCAAATTGCTATAAAATTGCTGAGAAATATTTTCCACAAGCGATCAAACACCCATCAGAAAACCTAGAACAAATCAGTTTTGAACTACAAAAAGACAAAAGCAGCTTTGCAATAATGCCAATTCACAATCCGAAAAATGGTATTAATCACAAAAATATCAAATTTTTAATCGAAAACCGATTTTATATTTGGGATACATTGAATTTAAGTCCCAAACTAATACTCGCTGCAAACAGCAGAAATATTTCAACAATCTGTAGTACACAAGAAAATTTTGACTTAAGTGAGAGCTTTTTAAAAGCAAAATTTCCAAAACTAAAACAATTCATAACACCAGACCTAAAAACTGCCATCGAGCATAGTTTATACAACGACGAAGTTTGCTGCATAATACCTGAAGATCTACTAAAAATACTCGACCTACAAAAAATAAGTGAAACAATAAACGATCCTAGTGAAAATCAAATAACCTATGGATTAATAAATATCCAACCACACTCCAAAATAAAAAACAAAAGCTATATCGGAATTCAAATCGAAGAAACAAAATCTACTAACCAACTTTTAAATATTCTGCACCCCTTCAAAGAACATCAAGTTGAGATTTACAAAATTCACTCACTCTCACCCAGTCAACCTCACACCCAACAACTATTCTGCCTTGAAATTCAAGGAGACTCTCGTCAAGCTAGATTTAGACAGATCCAAGTCTTTTTAGAAAGAGACTTAAAAATATGTAAAATTTACGAATTAGGAGGGCTCTCAAATTCAATTCTAACAAGCAACAGCTAAAGTTTAACTGCAACCTGCCCACCAGCCATGAAAGCTTCTACAAAATCATTTATAGGGTAAATATAGCGTGAATTTATATACATACCATACTCTGTAGTCTCAACCACCTTACCATCTACACTAACAACTTCTGTCATAACCACGTCCTGACTGTTATACATAGGACTGTCAAGCACAGAATTATCAAGTAAAACCAAAACTGTCTCCCCTGTTTTTATAAAATTTGCTAACTGACTCAAGGAAAGTTTATTTAACACTTCATAATTAGAGTTACCAGACGACACAGACAAAGTGTCTGTCACACGGTCAGAAAGCATAAAATCAGAAGCCTCATTGATAGTTTCTATCTCATCTTCACGATTTAAATCAGTAAACTCTTGCATTTGCTGATGAGTAAGTTTTTCTGCTTTCAACAATCGTGAATCTGCCATTGCAGTTTGTGAAGCATTTGATAAATCAAACTTCTCACTAAAATCAAATCCTAAATAAGAACTAAAAACAAAAAATCCCAAAGCTAAAAAGAAAATTCCAACAACTACCAACCCCATCAATCTAGCCAAAAAATTCAACATACAGTAAATTAAAACTTAATTTGAGTTTAATTCTTTTTTAACATTTTTACAAAACAATTTTGTAACCTACGTGTCAAATTAGAGAGTTTTTCAAGACAAATATCACTAAATTCAAACACATCTGAATAAATAGTTATAGCTCCATACACAACTACACCAGTTAAAATCTGTAGAATCAAAGACCAAACAATTGGCAGATTAATTAGACTTAAAATATAAACAGTTAAAGCCATAAATAATCCCGAAAATAAAATCTTAAATGTGTTTTTACTAAAGATAAATCGCCGCCGAACCCCAAATGATTTCAAGAAGAATGCGAGCCCTAGAAACTGTAAAAAACTTCCAGCAATAAAACCAATACCAAATGAATTCACACCAAAGTAATCAGAAAGAAACAAGGCCGAACCAACATTCGCAGCTAAAAACAAAAGTGCAATTAAGACCGGTCTCAAAGTATCTAAAAAAGCATAATAAATTCGCGAAAACAAATGATTCATAGATTCAAATACAATACTTAAACTCAGTACCATTAACACCGAAGATGTTAAAGCAACATCAGCAGCATCAAAAGCACCGCGATAAAACAATACTTCAACCAAATCACTCGCCACTAAAAACAAGCCTAAACTTGCAGGCCAAACAAAGAACAAAATCTTTAAAAAAGTTTTCTCAACTAACCCATTTAATTGTTTAGAATCTGAATCAACTTTATGATCAATCAAAAACGGAAACACCGCCTGACTAATGGCAATCCCAAAAAGACTAACCGCTAAACTTTGCACATTTTTAGCATAATTAAAGGCAGATAGACTCCCCTCACTCAATCCATACGCAACAAAGTTAAAAACCATCAAAGAAACCTGCACAGTCAGAATTGTGCAAACTTTATATATAGATAGTTTCACAGACTCCCAAATAGAACTGTGCCAAAGTCTAAACTTAAGTTTTAATCCCAATGTTTTAAAATCCCAAATTCTAACTAAAAGCATCATTATCAATCCAATAATTATCCCGTAGATAGCGGATACAATACCAAGTGTGTCTGCAAACAAAAGCAAACCAGAAATCAAACCTACATTGTACAAAACAGGACCCAGAGAATAAGAGAAGTAATGTTTATTAGACATCAAAAAGCTCGACAGGGTATTTGCTAAACAAAACAAAATAGGTGACCACAATAGCAATCGAGATAGCTCAATTGATAAATTAAGAGTTTCCAAATCGGCTTTTGCTAACATCAACCCCATAATTTCAGGCATGAAAATATAAGCTACAGTTGCCAAAACACCTGTAGTTAAAGTGTTAAAAAACAAAAAAGCAGATAAATAATCTAAATAACTTTGCTCATTATTTTTGCGAATCTTTGCCAGCATAGGCATAAACACTCCGCCCAAAATACCAGCCGCAGTAATTGTATAAATTGCGTCAGGAATCATAAATGCGCTGTAATACGCGTCTGTGATTTTCTCGGCACCAAAGTAGAAAGCTATTAATAAGTCACGTAAAAACCCCATTATATAACTGAGAAGCGCAAAAGCCACTAACATTCCTGATGCTTTTTTGTGCCCTATAGAGCGGAATTGAGATTCGAAAAATCTTCTAAACATTATTTTTTCTTATCAGCTATTAGTTTCTCTGCTTGTTCTAAAGTAAGTTTTGCTGGATCCATATCTTTTGGTAAAGAGGCGTTAGTACGGCCTTGATTTACATATGGACCATAACGACCATTCATCACTTTTATCGTTGAGCCTTCAAATTCTTTTAATACAGTTTTAGATGCACCACGTGCAGCTTTCCCTGCTTCTAAGGCTTCTAAAACCTTTGCTTCAACAGGATTTAAAACTAAATCAACATCTACAGATGCGGTTTTACTTGCAGATTTTATATAAGGACCAAATCTACCAATATCAGCAGTTACATCTTCACCTTCAGCTGTTTTGGCAATAACTCTTGGTAGACTTAAAATTTTCAAAGCTAATTCCAAATCAACAGAGTCTGGATCGATACCTTTTGGAATAGACTTCATTTTTGGTTTAAACTTTTTATCTTCCTCAGATTTTTCACCAAGCTGAACATAAGGTCCAAATCGACCTACTTTTGCAAATACTGCCAGTTTTGTATCTGGATCATCTCCTAAAGACCCCTCCATTTGCATTTTTTCTGAAGTTTCCAATAGTTCTAAAGCTGCTTCTAAAGTTAACAAGTCTGGCTGAGTACCATCTGGAATCGAAACTTTTTTTTCTCCAGACTCCAAGAATGGTCCGTATCTACCAATTCTAATATTGACTTGTGTTCCATCACCAATTGGTAATGTACAAGATTCACGAGGGTCAATATCGAGTTTGGTTATTTCAGTTAAACCCATATATTCATCGTGACCATAGTAAAAGTCTTTCAAATAAGAAACAAATTCAGATTCACCTCTAGAAATGGCATCTAAATCTTCTTCCATTTTTGCTGTAAAACTATAATCAACCAGAAATTTAAAATTTTGTTCCATCAACCTCACAACACCAAATGCCATAAAAGTTGGAACTAAAGCTTTTCCAGCTTTGAATACATATTTTCTACGAATAATCGTATCAATAATAGATGCATAAGTAGATGGACGACCAATTCCAAGAGATTCTAGTTCTTTAACTAAAGTTGCTTCATTAAATCTTGCTGGTGGCTTAGTACTGTGTTTTTTTGAGTTCAATTCTTTCAAATCAACTGCTGCACCGACTTTCATTTCTGGAAGTGCCTGCGAATCCTCTTTGGCACCAGACTCAATGTACAGTTTTCTGAATCCCAAAAAAGTAGTCACTCTCCCGCTTGTTCTGAATAAAGAAGAGGCACTTTCTACCTCTACAGAAGTTTGTAAATATTGATAATCTTTCATCTGACTTGCCACGGTCCTATTAAAAATAAGCGTATAAAGTTTTAACTGTTCTGTCGTTAAGCTAGAGGATAATTGAGAAGGTTTTCTGAACTTCTCACCAGCAGGCCGAATAGCCTCATGAGCCTCTTGAGCATTCTTAACTTTTGATTTGAACACTCGTGATTTTTCTGGCAAATATTCACCACCAAATTCAGATGTAACTAAATCACGACAAGCATTAATTGCTTGAGAACTTAGAGATATAGAATCGGTTCTCATATAAGTGATAAAACCATTTTCATACAATTTTTGCGCTACCATCATCGTTTGCTTAGAACCAAAACCTAATTTGTGGTTTGCATCTTGTTGCAAAGTAGATGTGGTAAATGGAGGCTTTGGTTGAGTTTTCATTGGTTTAGTTTCAACTGAAGAAATCTTAAAAGATTCAGATTTTAAAACATTTTTAATATTCTCAACATTTTCTTCATTTAAAACTAAAACATTTTTCTTTGGCTGACCTGTATTGCTATCGAAGTCTTTTGATACAGCAATTTTATTGCCTTCAAACTGTTTCAACTCTGCTTTGAAAACCTCTAGTGAATGATCAAAATCACCATTAATACTCATATACTCAGCATTTTTAAATGCAATTCTAGCACGTTCACGTTCGACAATAATTCTGGTTGCCACACTTTGCACACGCCCAGCAGATAATTTAGGAGCTATCTTTCTCCATAACAGTGGTGATAACTCGTATCCATATAATCTATCTAAAACACGCCGTGTTTCTTGAGCTTGTACCATAGGCATATCAACAGTCCGTGGATTTGATAAGGCTTTTTTAATAGCAGTTTCTGTAATTTCATGAAATGCCAATCTTTTTACAGGTACTTTTGGCTTCAAAACCTCAAGCAAATGCCATGAAATACTTTCTCCTTCACGGTCTTCATCTGTTGCGAGGAATAATTCATCTGCCTTAGCTAACAAATCTTTCAATTTCTTAACCTGCTTTTTTTTATCTTTATTTACAACATATAAAGGCGTAAAATTATTCTCAACATTCACACCTAATCTAGCCCATTTTTCTTTCTTATATTTCGCAGGTATCTCAGCTGCATTTGCCGGCAAGTCACGAATATGACCAATCGAAGATTCAACAACAAATTCTTTTCCAAGTATTTTTGAAATCGTTTTTGCTTTTGCTGGGGACTCAACTATAACAAGTTTCACAATAAAAAATTAAATTTACTAATTATTAAAGTACAAAAACCTAAACTTAAAGTAAAATTGTTTTAAAATCCTACTTGTCAAACTTAAGAATTGAACTCTTGATAGCTCTTATCAATTAACCCTAAAATCTCATCTACACTATCTACTTTGTGTATATAATCTAAATCATTCATATCTGCAAGGCCCGGCTCCATTATATTTTTTGTCGCCCAATCTAATAAATCGTTCCACATCTCTCCATAAATTAACACAGGAATGTTCTGAATATGATTGACTTGTAGCAATTGCCATACAAAAGCAAATTCCAATAAGGTGCCTAAGCCACCTGGTGCAATTACAACAAAATTTGAAATTCTTATAAACTCATCCAGTCGTTTAGAAAATTTTTCAAAGTTCTCTACCACATCTAAATTAGGATTCTCGGGCTCTCGAAATGGCAATTCAATACGCACACCAATTGATTGAGACTCGTTTTCTTCTCCAGGACTTCCATCTACATGACCCTTATTTGCAGCCTCCATAATTCCAGGTCCACCTCCAGTAACCACATCTACATGCCTTTTACCTAGTTCCAAACCAAGTCTATACATATCTTGATAAGCCTGAGATTCAGGTTTTAATCTACTAGAGCCAAATACAATAACTCTAAACTTGTCTTTATCTATCATGATTTTAAATTAATTTTATCTATAATACTCACACCACTTCGTGCAATCCACACATTGCTATATCTATTTTTACTAGTACCAGACGCCAAAATACAACTATGCTCTAAATCAAAATCTACAAACCTGGCAAGAAAAGATTCGTTATCTAGAACTACTTCAATAACTAAGTTACCAGACTCCGAAAGTTCTTCTCGAACAAAAAACGTGTAACCCGCAAGTACATTAAAAGCTTCAGCGATAAAGTCTTCTTTTACCTCTAAGAAAATTTTAGGCAAACGCTCAAAATTTAATTTAGACTCATCAATCAATAAAAAACTTTGAGATGCAAACTGTACTAAATAATTTTCATTATAAATAAAACCGCCATTACCCTTAGATACTAACTTGGAATCAACGTTTACAAAGTCGGCACCATCAAAATACAAATCAATTTCAGACACATTAGAAACCTCTAAAACCGTAACACCATTCACACTCGCCTTTTGATTTAAATCACTACTAGCAGAAACAAATTTAATATGTAAATTATTTTTATTTACATAGTCAATTAACTCCTGCACAAATAAATCGATTGTAGTGCCTGCACCCACACCAATAATCATTCCATCTTCAACTAATTCAACAGCGTTTTTAGCAAGGTTTATTTTTTCTGTATTCATAATCAATTCTTAAACTACACATTAGAGTGTAACATAAAAATTTAAAATAAAATTAAAAAAACACAATCTAATGTGTTTAAGAGTGGCGGGATCGACGGGATTTGAACCCGCGACCTCCTGCGTGACAGGCAGGCGTTCTAACCAACTGAACTACGACCCCAATCTGTAAGTGTAATCACTATTAATTATAATGAATAAAAAGTCAAATATTTTTTTGAAATTCTTGTAAAAACACTTATAATCAAAGCAAATTTAAAGACACATATGAAAATTGGAATCGATTGCCGAATGATAGGGTCACGATTTACAGGAATTGGACATTATATTGAAAATTTAATTCATGAATTGTCAATAATAGACAATCAAAGCCAATACCACTTGTTTATGAACCAACCAGAATTCAACGAATTCCAGGTTCCAAACAAAAGGTTTAAAAAAATCTTAGTCAACTGTAAAATTTACTCTCTACAAGAACAGATAGACTTTGCCTGGAGTCTATACAAACACAATTTAGATTTAGTGCATTTCCCGCATTTCAACGCGCCAATTTTGTATATTAAAAAAAACATCATCACAATTCACGATGTAACTCTAGACACTCATGCTAAAAATAAATTAAAGAAACTAGCTTACAAAATTAGCTTCTATATCAATTCAACTAAAGCAAAAAAAATAATATGTGTATCGAAATTCTCTAAAAAAGAGCTCAATAAACAGGTCCGATTTACAAAAAATAAATCACAAGTTGTATACGAAGGGTGTACGTTCAAAGAAGCTTCAGAAGGCAAAAAAGATAATAGCAAAAACTATATTTTTTATGCCGGAAACTGGAAGTCGCACAAAAATATAGAAGGGTTGATTACTGCCTTTGAAATTCTTAAGTCGCAATACAAATACAAAGGTAAATTGCTTCTAACTGGAGGTGTTTCAAAAGACCATCCTAAGCCCCAAGAAATGATTGAAAGATCAAAGTATAAAAAAGATATTTCTGTTCTTGGGAGAGTTAGTCACACAAAACTACAACACCTTTTCAAAAATGCTAAAGTTTATGTGCAGCCGTCCTTCGTTGAAGGTTTTGGACTTCCAGTTCTGGAAGCGTTTTACAACAATACGCCAGTTGTATGCTCCAATACAGGCTCATTGCCTGAGGTGGGTGGCAAGGCTGCAACTTATTTTAACCCAAAGGACACGGCCGATATGGCATACAAAATCAACAAAGCTTTAAGAACTAAAACGCACAACACAGATAATATGCAAAAACAACTAGCTAAATTTAGCTTTAGAAATATGGCAAAAAGAACACTAAAACTCTATAAAAATGTTTAGCGAGCTAAAGCAAGAATTACTAAAGCACATCAAAAAAAGTGGCCTGGAAAAACCACTGCATGCCTGCCATGTGTGCTTTCAAGCACGTGAAATACTAGCGGAAGAATTAAGTGGTACTCATGCACATATAACAAAGTTTCAGCAAGGCAAAATTTTTATAAAATGTCCAAGTAGCGTTGCCAAACATCAGATATTCTACAATAAAAGATCTATTTTAAAGAAATTAAAAGCTGAATTAAGCGCTAGTGCAATTGAAGAAGTAGTTATTTATTAAAAAACTTGACATCCATACCCAAATTGATAGTATAGTTTTGCATTTTATCAGCTAACCAAAGACAAATTGCTAGTAATTAGACTTCAAAGAACAGGACGACGCAACCTTGCTGCTTACAGAGTGGTTGTCGCAGAGAAGTCCAAGGCTGTGTCCAAAAAATACGTAGAAGCCATCGGACACTACCTACCAACACAAGAACCTAAGGTCCTTGAGATCAATCAAGAAAGAGTGACTCATTGGATTTCTCAAGGTGCAAAACCATCTGCAACAGTAGCTTCGCTTTGCAAAAATCTTGGTATGAAAGATATGGATCAATATCTTAAATCAAGAATTAAAAAAGCCAAAAAGAAAAAAGCTCAAGAAGAATAGTATATTCTTTACTAATAAATTAATTTGAAAAAAATGAACACATTCAAAGACAGAGATTTCATCGAATTTGTAGTTAAAAGTATCGTAGACTCACCAGAAGAAGTAGAAATTGAAAGAGTTGTAGACGATCTTGGTATTCTTATCACATTAAAAGTTGCCAAAGACGATATGGGTAAAATTATTGGTAAAAACGGACAAACTGCTAAAGCAATTCGAATTTTACTTAGATTAATTGGATCTAAAAACGAAGAAAGAGTAAATCTAAAGATCTTAGAACCAGAAGAAAGTGAATCAAACTTACCAAACTCTGGACTAGACGAAGATTTAGAAGTTTAATCAAATTAAACTCAAATTGAATTTCTATTCAAAATAATATAAACTCATCTTGTAATATAGATGAGTTTTTTTATGTATCTACTTCAATTAGTACAAGGGTCAATTTTAGACACCGCAGAAAGCGCAAGCGTAATTGATTTAATAAATCAAATAATAGCTTTTGCAATAATTATTGCCGGACTTTTATCATTTGCCTTCGTGTTTTGGGGAGGAATAAGATTTATTTTATCCGGAGGTGAAGACGAAAAAATAAAAGAGGCAGTCTCTACAATTAGATTCGCAATTATTGGTCTAATCTTCACGATGGCATCTGTAATTATTGTAAATGTAGTAGGTAGAGTCGTTGGAATTAACACAGTGAAATACCTAAATATTCAACAGATAATTCAAACAATAGATAACATCACTACAGATCTACAAGGTTCTAGTTCAACAAACCAAAGCCAAGGTTTCCCACAAAGCTTAGACTAAAATAGTCTTAGATAATTTTAAACGAGTGTTAAAGTTTGACTGTATAGATTTCCAGTCATATACGAACTTGTGATTTTCAAGTGCTCGAGATAGTGCATAAATAGCACTTACAAGTTTAGAGTGATCATAATTAAAAGCATCGCCAAGCTCACGCACAGGATTGTAATCAATAAAACCGAAACTTTCAGGTAGTACTGGTACCACATTTGGGACCATAATATCCATCAAGTCTATGTCCAAGGCATCATTACCTACGAATAAAATATCGGCTTCTTGTATTTTGGAAACAAATTCCAATGGTAATTGTGAAAGCATTGTCTGCATATCAGATCCAACTCCAACTAAATAAACTTTTGCAAATTTCAATTTTCTTTTTATTAAATTTATCATAATATAGTAGCAAAATTTTGATCAAAAATCCAATGAATAATCTACTTCTTATTGACGGAACGGCATTAGTATTTCGCGGCTTCTATGCTATTCCACCCCTAAAAAGCTCAAAGCAAACGCCAACAAACGCAGTTCTTGGGTTTTTTAACATTTTAATACAATTACTAAAACAAGAAAAACCAGAGTACTTTGCTATTTGTTTTGACCGAGGAGAAACAACACATAGAAAACAGGAGTACGCAGATTATAAAGCTAATAGGAGCAAGGCGCCAGACGAACTTTATCAACAAATAGTAATCGTGCAAGACTTGTTGCGCAAAGCAAACCTTAACTATCTAGACTCCCCTGGATATGAAGCTGATGACATAATTGCCACACTATGCAAGACACCTAATATGCACAAAAGAATCTACTCATCGGATTTTGATTTAATGCAATTGATTGATGATCTAACTACAGTGCTCAAACCATCAAAAGGACCAAAAAAATATGATGAATACCATACTGAAAATTTTATTGAAAAGTATCACATCACTCCAGCACAAGTAGCAGATTACAAAGGATTGTCAGGAGATTCTTCAGATAATTTACCAGGTGTTCCTGGAGTTGGACCAAAAACGGCAGTCAAATTAATTGCTGAGTACAATACATTAGAAAATATAATCTCTAGCGCTGAAAATATTAAAGGTGCACTTGGTAAAAAGATCCAAGAAAATAAACATTTAGCAGAGTTATCAAAAAAACTTGCAACATTGGATGATCAAGTGCCAAATATAAATGTGGATTTACTACATTGTGATAAGATAAATTATGAAGCTCTAATTTTAGAATTAGAAAACCTAGAACTAAATTCTCTCCCATCAAAAGTACTTGGATTAAAAAAAATACTAGATCAAAATATTGTTTTTGAAAATCAACAAAGTCTATTTTAAATCGAGTATGCAACGTAAAGGGCAATAACTATCCACAAAAAGCGGAATCTGACAAATAAAAAATTTCACCGATAAAATTGTTACAAATTTTGAGTTTTTGTCTATCCGAATAACAAAAAAACGTATAAAAAAATGCATCAATGTCTATTCAAAAGTCTTTGACTAGACAAGAATCAATTGCGTTAAGGTTTTATGTATAGTAACTTAAGGTTACTATTAAAATCGTAAGATATGTCTAAAGGTAAAATTATTGCCAGCCTTGACGTAGGTAGCCACAAAATACGTACAATTGTTGGTGTTATAGACGAACAAACTAATCAAATCCAAATTCTTGGGATGGGTTTTTCGCCATCTGAGGGTATTCGAAAAAGCATGATTGTAGATATAGAAGAAGCAGTGAGAAGCATTTCATCGGCTCTAGAAGATGCCGAAAGAATGGCTGGAGAACCGATTAACCAAGTCTTTCTAGGTATGGGAGGTCACCATCTAGAATCAACTAACTCAAAAGGTGTAATTGCAATTTCACATCCAAGTGGCGAAATTATGGATGAAGATATAGACCGGTCACTCGAAGCGGCACAAGCAATGGCTATACCAAATAATAGAAGGATACTCCGCATCATTCCAAAAACATTTTCAGTAGATGAACAAACTGGCATCAAGTACCCAGTTGGAATGACAGGCATTCGACTCGAAGTAGATGCACACATTGTTACAGGTATGACTCCTGCAGTTAAAAATCTAGAAAAATCAGTCTTACATAGTGGTGTAGATATTTCTGATATAATTCCAAATACACTCGCAGCATCAGAAGCAATTTTGAGTAAACGACAAAAAGAACTAGGCGTAGTAGTTGTAGATATCGGATGTGGCTCAACAAATATTGCAGTCTATGAAGAAGGTACAATCTTACACTCGCAAGTAGTTCCAATCGGCGGTGAAAATGTAACTAATGATGTAGCAATTGGACTAAAAACAAGCATCGAAACAGCAGAAAAAATCAAAATAGAATACGGAACAACAACCCCAGAAAATATTGACTCAAAAGAACAAATAGATCTATCGCTTATAAGCAAAATTGACCTACAACAAGTAAACAGAAAAACACTTTGCCAGATAATGGAGGCGCGTTATATCGAAATTTTCAACATGGTACTTAAAGCACTAGAAGATATTGGAAGAGACGGTATGCTACCAGCTGGTGTTGTACTTACTGGTGGGGCCGCTAAAACTCCTGGGCTAGTTGACATGGCCCGTGAAAAACTTAAATTACCTGTGCAAATTGGTATCCCTCAAGGGTTCGAAGGCTTAACAGATAAGGTAGAGGACACATCTTATTCAACAGCACTTGGACTACTCATTTGGGCTAGTAGATATCAGGGACAAGGAGTGAACATGAACTTTGATTTATCAAAGATTGACTTTTCACGTGTAACTGATACATTTAAATCCTGGTTCAAAAACTTAATGCCATAAATTAATTCTTGAATGACAATGACAAACAAAAAAAACCCTACAACAAATCCGGAAGAAACTCTGAAAAAACTATTTTCAGGCAGCAAACCTGCAGCAAAACATGTTGAGGTTGCTCAAGAAATGTCTCCAATAGCTCACATTAAAGTGTTTGGAGTTGGTGGGGGTGGATCCAACGCGGTTAACCGAATGATTAAAGCTCATCTTCAAGGTGTTGAATTTGTAGCTATAAATACAGATGCTCAAGCATTACATTATTCAGATGCTGACAACAAAATCAATATTGGTAAATCGACGACTCGTGGACTCGGTGCTGGATCTGATCCAAACCGTGGTAAACAATCAGCTGAAGAAAGTTCAGAAGATATCAAAGCTCAACTTGAAGGAGTAGACATGGTATTTATTACCTGTGGACTCGGTGGTGGTACCGGAACAGGTGCAGCTCCAGTTGTTGCTGATATAGCAAAAGAAATGGGAATTTTGACAGTAGGCGTGGTAACAAAACCATTTACATTCGAAGGACCAAGACGTAAAAACCAAGCTGACGATGGTCTTTTATCACTAAAAGAAAAAGTAGACACGCTTATTACTATTCCAAATGATAGAATTTTATCTATTATCGACAAAAAAACTCCAATTACAGAAGCCTTTACAGTAGTAGATGACGTACTAAGACAAGGTGTTCAGGGTATATCAGATCTTATTACTGTGCATGGTATGATCAACGTGGATTTCGCCGATGTAAAAACAGTAATGGAAGATGCAGGTTCTGCTCTTATGGGTATTGGTTATGGATCTGGCGAAGACAGAGCTGTAGAAGCAGCAAAAGCAGCTGTGCAATCACCTCTACTAGAAATGGATATTGAAGGTGCTAAAGGTATTCTATTTAATATCACTGGTGGCTCTGATTTATCGATGTTCGAAGTAGACGAAGCAGCAAGAATTATTACAGAAGCAGCAGATCCAGATGCAACAATTATTTTTGGTTCTGTAATTAACGAAAACTATACTGGTGAAATCAAAATCACAGTAGTGGCAACAGGCTTTGATGAAGTTGCTAAAAAAAGAAAGATAGCAGAAAGACTAGCCAATCAAGAAAAAATGCAGAGAACTCAGCAACCATCTGATCACTCTCCTGCAGAATCATCAGAAAAATTAATAAGTTTTCCACAAAGTGCTCCAAAAGCAGTACATGAAACGGAAAATGAGTTAGATATTCCAGCTTTTGTAAGGCTAAACCTAAGAAATCGAAACAAATAACCTCTAACACACTAGAGGTTTTTTTTAATACAGACGTTATGAAATCAAAAATAATTTCAAAACAAAACGAAAATTTTTTTTGTAATCAAAATCTGCAAAAAGCTCTTAAAAAATCAAACAAAATTAGAGCTGTATACAATAATAAGCATGGAAGTTTTTTAATCTATCCCTTATTTAAAAAGTTCACAATTATTTATACAAATGCTCATCCAAATAAGAAAGTGAAAAATTATCTCAAAAAGCTTTCAAAGAAATACAATTGCATTTACGCTATTTCAGAAAACCTGCAAGAAATAGAGAAATTTCAACACAAAAGTTTTAAAGAATTTATACCTCGCGCTACACGTAAAATTTTGCTCACAGACAGCCAAGAAGAAATTCTTGCAAATATGCACAGCAAAGGACGTTACAACGCAAAGGTGGCAAAAAAAAAAGGCCTTAAAGTTACAAATCAATTTATACTCGAAGACTTTTACGAACTTTTGACTCAAACTGCCGAAAGAGACGCATTTAACATAAATGACAAAAAATATTTCGAAGAACTATTTAAAAACATTCCAAAAAATCAAATTCACTACTACAGCATCTACCATCAAGAAAAACTAATTGCAGCAAGTATTGTCATAGACCATGCAGAAACAGCTTATTACTTTTATGGTGCAAGTAATCATAAGTATAGAAACCTCATGGCGCCATATTTAATCCAGCACACGGCAATTTTTGATGCTAAAAAACGCAAACTTTCACATTATGATCTCCTTGGCATCAGCCCTTACTCACCTCACCCACTGGATAAAGTATCTGATTTTAAAAGAAAATTTGGAGGCACCGTGACACATTTTACAAAAAACCATTTAATAGTATTCAAACCATTCTTATTCACCATGTTGTATTTAAGAAAAATTCTAAAAAAGTTTATCAAATAAAATTTTTTAGAGAATTAAAGACTCTGCTAAACGATCTAAAAACAAGACTCCATTAATATGATCTAATTCGTGTAAAAATACACGAGCATCTAAATCGACTAAACGCATTTGGTGTTTTTCACCTGTAACGTCAAAAAAGGATACTATAACCTCATTTGGTCTATAAACATTACCAAACTGTCCAGGTAGACTTAAACAGCCCTCTTCACCGATTGTTTGATCCTCTGAAGCAAAAATAACTTCTGGATTAATAGCTTCACGCACCTCTTGTTTTTTTGTTCCATAGTCAGTAATAAAGATAAATGCACGTATATCTAAACCAACTTGTGGAGCAGCAATACCAAGTCCCTTAGCTTTTTTTAAGGTTTGCTTCATATCAAAAATAATACTCTTTAAATCTGCATCGAATTTTTCAACTGGCTTGCACATTATACGAAGAATTGGATTATCTTTACCTTTTACAATATCTAATACTGTCATA
>Ga0163108_10000234_pt1 | contig 41529 bp, 39 predicted proteins | sample Fk1155metaG_FD_109644 | JGI IMG/M metagenome (GOLD analysis project Ga0163108, IMG submission 109644) | Marine microbial communities from the Central Pacific Ocean - Fk160115 155m metaG | ecosystem: Environmental > Aquatic > Marine > Oceanic > Photic zone | place: The Central Pacific Ocean...
AACCTGACAGCCTTCCAACTACTCAAGGCGGTCAATGCTGTTGGATAATCACCCCATCTAGGAATCGAGTCAAAAAGACGGTTGTCTCCTTAGCTAAAGGTCTAGGCAGATGCACTCTCAACGTATGAAGCGATCCATCTGCCGACCTCTTCCGTGCTTGATTTACCGCCTACTAAATCCGGAGTGGTGATTCCGTTCTCAATCGAAGCAAGCACACCCTCCTCTATGCGATCCCCGAGGTGCTCATAACCGAAATACTCCAGCATCAAAGATACACAGCGGATCGCTCCAATCGGGTTGGCTAGACCCTGGCCTGCAATGTCGGGCGCTGAGCCGTGAACCGGCTCAAAAAGTGCGTACTGACCCGGATGGATATTGGCTGACGGAGCAAGGCCTAACCCTCCTGTGACCACAGCAGCTAGATCGCTGATAATATCCCCAAACAGGTTAGACGTAACGAGCACTTCGTAATGGTCAGGACGGCGGACCAGATCCATGGCCATCGCATCAACGTACATTGAATCCTGAGAGATTCTTGGGTAAGCCTCTCCTACTTCTTCGAAAACTTTACGCCAGAGGCCACCAACAAAGCGCTGCACATTTGCCTTATCGACTAATGTCACCCGCCCCCGCCCCCGCAATTTCGCATACTCGAACGCTGCTCGAATGATGCGCTCCACACCTTTCCGGGTATGGAGATCCTTTTCTATGGCAATCTCGTCAGGAGTCCCCGTCTTGAAGCTCCCGCCCAGGCCAGTGTAGAGCCCTTCAGTATTCTCACGAAATATGTCTATGCGAAATGGTTTCTGAATCCCCGTTAGAGGAGAAAGCCTCGCAAGTGGCAACACACAGGGACGGAAATTCACGTATAAATCAAGCTTAAAGCGTAACCCAAGGAGAATGGCCTTGATGTGCTCCATGCCTGGCACACGTGGATCGCCTAATGCACCTAGGAACACAGCGTCATGATCATCAGCTAGTGCCCTGAATTCCTCTTCAGTAATGGCTACTCCATCCCTCAGATAGCGCTCTGCGCCCAAATCCCAATCCACAAGTTCTAAGTCAAGCGTCTCTGTATCATCCAGGGCAGCAAGCACCCTACGTGCTTCTTTCATTACTTCAACACCAATACCATCTCCGGGAATGACAGCGATTCTGGGCATCTGACAACTGAGAGAGAAGTATGAAGTTAGGGAGTACGGAGGTAGATCCCTGCGAGTGATCGAGAGATTAAGGTCCGGCTTCCACCACCACCACCCCACGGCCGGGTGCTCCGTTACCCTCTAACACAAACGGATAACGTCCTGGAGGTCCATCAGAGAAATGAACAACGTATCTGCTGTCTTGGCTAATTAATGGAGGTGAAGCCACCTGGTCAGTACGCTCCAAGAAAGTTCGTGCAGCAATACTCAGGCTGTCCAATTCGAAAACGATCTCGTGTACTAACCAATCTGCAGTTACAAATTCGACATAGCTTCCTGGCGTTATAACCGTCTCCAAGGGGTCAGCTCTCTCTCTATCTCCACCTCTAATTACGACCCGATGTACCTGGTCGCGATCCCCAAGTCCTAACTCCAGGCGAAGAACATCATCCGGATACAATCCCGGATCTCCAGAGCATGATGTAAGGCAGACGGCCAATAATACAGTGAGTAAAGCACGGCCAACCGACGCATCCGGTGACAGGTACATCATTCACCCAACTCAATCTGCACAAACCCCGCTTTTGCGGCTGATCGTAAGAAAGCTTCGGGATCAGCAAAAGGAATTTTGATTCCTTTTTGTTCGAGCCACCTTTCGGCCAGCCTACGCATGAATTCGACAAGGGGTTCATGAAGGAATCCTGCTCGCTCTCTCATTTGTTGGACAATCTCCACCCAGCTACCCCGTAGTCGATTGCCATCACTTAATCTGACAATATGGATAACTCGTTCGGCCGATGACTGAAGAGAGGTGAAGAGTTCAAGCTGGCTTGGGTCAAGGTAGGACCCAAGCTTTTCCGCACCGTGCACTACAGACTGAATTTCAACGAATAAATGGTCTATAGAGTCCGGGATATTTTCGATCTGGCTTAACCGCTCCCGCCATGGACTTAGACGAGAATCACCCTCATTAATGTGCCAAAGGGCCCGCTTTAGTTCGATTAAGCGCCAAACGGCTAAGGCATCCCAATGGTCGCAAGGAGGAACGCCCTCATACTCTCTCAGCGCACCCTCCCAGTCACCCCGATCGTAAAGAAGGTGAGCAAGATAAATTCTTGCTTCATGTAAATCCGGATCAAGCCTGAGTGCTCGCCGTATCTGACGACCTGCAGCTACCTGGTCACCTAGCTGGTGCAGTGCATAACCCAATGACGCAGCGGCATCCGCACTATCAGGGCGAGCTGCTGATGCCTGGGCGAAGATGTCCCTGCACTCCGTGTAGAGAGCTTCCCTATAGAGTGCCTTACCCATTGTAAGCATGAGTTCGATGTCATGATCATAACCAGCTCTCGCTACTTGCTCGAACAGGGCGAGCGCTTCCTGACGTTCTCCAAAACGAAGAAGCGTATCCCCCAAACCTACTAGGGCATCCTCATTAGAATCATCTAAGGCTGATGCGCGCTCGAAAGCTCTCCGAGCCCACGCATATTCCTCCCTAGCAAGCCTTGCGTACCCGAGTCCTACATTCAGGTCTACTGCGTTCGGGTATAGGGAAAGGCCCTCCTTGAGTACCTGGAGTGCTCCATCATAATTACCATCACTGTAGAGTTTGTGTGCCTGTTCGTCATATTCCTCCGAACTAAGAAACCGTTCGGGCATGTAAAGGCCTCCTTGCAACCCACGAACACAGACTCGATTAGCACGCTAAACCCGCGCGTATGCTACCCCACAGCGACTACAGACGAGGTTTTTTCCGGCCCTGGCGAGTCGAAAATCAGGACCATGCCTCGGGCAATCGGGGTCCCCACCTTGCTGGAGGATATCCCTAACCTTCTTCCGTTCGGTTCTAGTTGCTTTGGGAATCACTATCTCATACCGAAGGGATGACGCACTGCACTCGAATACTCCGACCGCTTTTCCACCCTCCTGTGGTCGGATACCTAGCAGGATAAGAAATCCTCCATTAGGCGACTCCATTCTTTGCCCGGCATAATACTCTTTTAGGAGTTGCCTTGCCTTTTCTATCCGTTTCGCTTCAACCAACGCGTACTCCCCTTTCGGATCAATAGTCTATGTCGACTAGGCTCGTAAGAAACTCACCCACGCTCGAATAAGTATGCAGAATCCTCATGGCGTGAGTCCCCGTTAACACTGACCGCGAACTGAGCTCCTGACCAAATAGCAGCTCCGCCCCAATCACCGTTCTTATTTACCGCATAATAATTTACGTTGAAATTTGGCCTGCCATTTTCGTCACGCAAACGGTCTTCAACTGTCACATGAACAATCCTGCGAAGCGCCTCGATGCAGGCGTCTGTAGGATGCATCCCGTTCCTCATCATCTCTACAACAGTATAGCTGCCGCATGTCTTGATTACCGCTTCACCACGACCCGTGGAGCCGGCTGCGCCGACATCGTTGTCACAGTATTGCCCAGCGCCGATGATTGGAGAATCTCCCACTCGTCCAGGTATCTTATATGAGAGTCCAGATGTGGTTGTGACAGATGATAGATCACCGTCTGAGTCCACAATGTCGCAATTGATTGTGCCCTGCGGCCGGTAACCATCATGCGAGTCGAGTAGACCGTCTCCAAATTCTTCGGGTTCCTGAAAACGTCCGATACGTTCTCCTGAATCTTCAGGCGAAAGGTAGTCGTCTCTGTCGCTCAGTTGGGCTCGCCATTCGATCCAGCGCTCTCGGGAGGATTCGGTCAATAGGTCCTCAAGTTGATGGCCCATAGATAACGCGAATCGCTGTGCTCCTTCCCCGACCAGTAAGTGGTGATCCGTATAGCGCATAACATCGAGTGCGACTAATGACGGCCTCTTAAAACCTTCTAGCGCAGCGACAGCGCCCGCTCCACGCGTTGGACCATGCATGAGAGAGGAGTCAAGCTGCACCACACCGTGCTCATTTGGCAGCCCTCCATAACCAACTGACGAGTCATTCGGGTCCTCTTCCACCAAGTTGACACCTCTCACCACTGCTTCAATCGTGCTGGCCCCGTTCGCCAACTCTTCTATAGCACGCGATACAGCGCCAAGCCCATTCCCAGACGCCACACAAACCGGCGTAACACGCCTACTGATTATGTTTGGAACCCCTGCCTCTAGCTGCTTTGGGAGCGCTCCGAGAGCAGCCCCGACTCCTGCACCGGCAGAAGTCCGAATGAAATCGCGTCTGGTGCTCATGGATCCTCCTGGTGGAACCCTTGAATAAGCGGCCGAAAGTATAGGCCTGTAGCTCCCTGATCGCTACCTAGATTTCATTCGATTCAAAAAGAAATTCGCTAACGCAACTTCCCAGCAAGAAAAGAGCGGGACAGCCTACTGGCATCCCGCTCTCAGTTTATCCTACAAATCAAAAAAGATGACGAGTCAAGCCACGCTTGCGTCATCCAATGTATTGAAGGTACTCTCGCCCTTACCCGAAATAGCAGGTTGACAAAAGCGAGTACCAATCTCGTGGAGACCCGAAAGATCCACTTCACTCAAGTCCGGATAGCGCTCCCGTATATAATCAATTGTCTCGTCCATCCATTGCCGCTGTTCACCCTCTACCGCTTTAAGTACACCACAACGGTTAATGTGACTGAAAAGTTCATCCCTTGCTCTTTCTAGGAGCTTTTCTTTGCCCAAATCTGCCTCCGCTTATGGTTTTTGACACTTGGATCAGACAAGCCGACAGAAGTTTCTGTCGAACTAAGTTCATGCTTCAGCCAGGTAACTTAACCGAGCCTCAGGTACGCTTGTAGTGGGGCACGGAATGCTTACGGAGCAATCACTGTGAGTGAGTCTAAATCCCCAAAGGCTGTATCCCTGGAAATATTCCGACATTTGTTCACGGCTCTCTGTGAGGAAATGGGGGCGACGCTCAAGCGCGCATCATTTTCACCCAATATTAAGGAGCGCCGAGACTACTCATGTGCTCTCTTTGATTCCTCGGGAGCAGCAATCTCACTTGGGGACCATATGCCAGTTCACCTCGGAGCCATGCCGATGAGTGTGGAAGCAGCCCTAGCTGAAATTGGGGAGCTGGCACCGGGAGACGTGGTCTGTCTAAATGATCCATTTAGTGGTGGCACGCACCTGCCGGATATCACGTTGATATCGGCAGTGCATGAAGAGAGAGGAAAATTGCTTGGTTACGTAGCCTCAAGGGCTCACCACAGTGATGTTGGTGGATCCACACCCGGCTCGATGCCATTAGCTCGAGAGATCTTTGAAGAAGGGATTAGGATTCCACCAGTTCATCTTTATGAAGCCGGACAATTAAACACGAGCCTCTGGAAAACTTTGTTAGCAAATGTGCGAACTCCAGTGGAAAGGGCTGGCGACCTCGATGCTCAGATTGCGGCGCTCCACACTGGATCTAAAAGACTCTGTGAGATCGCTCAGCGAAGGGGGACAGGGGAGACCTTAATAGCAATGGGACAACTCATTGAGTACGCAGACCGCCTGGTCGAGGTGGGTTTGAATATCATGCCTAATGGATGCTATCACGCGGAAGACTGGATTGAGGATGATGGCTTCGGGTCAGGACCAATACCTATCCGGGTCTCGCTCAATATTGAAGGCTCGCGACTGACCGTAGATTTTGAGGGGACCTCACCACAGGTTCCCGGAGGTGTAAACGCGGTCGCCGCAATCACTTCATCTGCGACTCGCTATGTGGTACGCTGCATTGTTGAAGCTCTGTTGGGAGAGCCATTACCTGCCGGAGGGGGCTCAATGTCAGCGGTGGACTTGATCCTTCCGGAATCATCAGTTGTAAATGCTGAACTTCCGGCTTCCGTCGCAGCAGGCAATGTGGAAACCAGTCAGCGCATCACAGATGTACTCCTACAAGCTTTCGGCTTAGCGCTGCCTGATCACATCCCTGCCATGTCTCAGGGAACTATGAATAATACTTCGGTCGGTGGCATAGATCCGCGCAATGGTGAAGTTTTCGCCTATTACGAGACTGTGGGAGGAGGAATGGGAGCCGGACCCACCGGTCCTGGTCTCTCCGGAGTGCATTGCCATATGTCCAATTCCCTCAACACTCCCGTTGAGGCACTTGAGCACGCCTACCCTTATAGGGTTACACACTATGGGATACGCAGAAACTCAGGAGGCTCAGGAATGTACCAGGGCGGAGATGGACTTCGTCGAGACCTAATGCTACTCGTCCCAGCCAGGGTAGTGCTACTTAGCGAGCGTCGCACCAGCGGTCCATCAGGAGCCCAGGGCGGGAAAGCGGGAGCACCGGGAGAAAATGTCTTGATCTGTGACGGAGTAGAGAAACACCTCCCTGGAAAAACCAGCTTTACTATCCAGGCAGGTGATATCATCAGCATTAGATCACCCGGTGGTGGTGGTTGGGGCGCCATTCCAGAAGAATCGGAACACGAGAACTAATTTCTATGAGCTGTGCACTCCGTTTTTCTGCAGTGTGCGATGACGCTCGCACAAGCCCTGATGGCAAACTCGACTTGCACGGGGTGTACCACGATCTGTCTGCGCCAGGCTTCCCAGCGAAGCAGGATCATCTTGTTCTGGTTCTCGTGATTGAATGGGGTCGCAAAGATCATGGTCGATTCCAGTTCAAGGCTGATCTGGAAGATGCAGAGGGCAATATTTCCCTGACAGTTGAGGGAGAAAGCGAAGTTCGAGCAGTCCCAGAAGACCATCCACCACCACGTAGCCAATTAGTCATGCCCATGGATGGCGTCATCTTTCCAAAACCCGGACAATACGTTTTCCAAGTCAAGGTCAAAGGAGAGTTATTTCAAGGACCGGGGATATACCTGCGTGACATGCCCGAGGAACACGTTGCACAGCCTGAAAAGTGAGGCTCCCCAAGGGCTATCTGGGTATCTGCCACAAGAACAGTACTGCCTTCACAGTTCCAGCTGCACTTGAGTGGACACATTCTGTCCTTAGTGCCGGTAGTACCCTTTATAACTGGGCAAACCAACATTCCATAAAGGAGATGCTGGCCGGTCGTGGTCGCGTGTTCATATTTCCTAATGCAGGCAGCACGGAGAACGCTACACACTGGATCGTGCGTCACTATCAGAGGGGGGGTATCCTCGCCCGGCATCTTGAGGATCGGTATCTGGTAACTCGGACACCTCGACCCTTGAAAGAGCTACAGGCAAGTGTGGAAGCGCGCTCAAGAGGCATCCCTACACCACGTGTTATTGGAGGGGCTGCATACAGATCTGGCGTATTCTACCGTGCAGATCTCGTAACCGAATACTTGTCTGATGTAACAGACCTGGCCTCAGTTGTCTTCGGGGTGAACGAGCGGAATATGACAGTTTGCACCACTGCGCTACACGCAGCAGGCAAGCTTGTGAGCCTTCTAGAAAAGGAGCGGGTAGCGCATGCTGATCTGAACGCAAGCAATATCCTAGTGAATCAGCTCGGGGGCGGCTCCTCAGCTCATGTTATCGACCTAGACCGATGCCGACCTCTTTCGCCAACTGCACGTGCTCCCGCCAAACTTATGCGCCGTCGCCTAGAACGTTCCCTTAAAAAGCTGGCACAGAGGTCTGGACAGCCTCTCGATGAAGTCTTGTGGATGGCACTCCGTGATGGCTACGAAACCCGGCCGTCGTGAATGAAGAGCAAGATATAGGACCGGAGGCGCCTCCTCCCATCGAGATTTGTATCGTAATGCTGTCAACTCGCGGGGACGCAGTGCACGTATTACCTGTGGTGAACGCGCTGAAGAGTGACCGAAAAAGCCAGATTCTGCGGCGTGGGGTAATCCTAGGGACCAAGCCACCCGAAAATAGCTTTCATAGCTAGAAAGCTGAACATAGCCAGCGCTCCTAGCGCGGCTTCCCATTCCTTGTTTCGATAGTACCGCCTGAAATGGAAGTTGCGCCCCATACTATCTTTAGAGGGCCTATACGGTACAACCCTTGGAATAAGCGAAGGGACACTGCGTGCATATTCACGATACGCTTGTCCAAAGAGCTCAGTGAGCCAGCTATGCTCCAGTAACATCGTCATACCATAGACAGCGATGAAGTAAGCTAGAAAGAGAAGTGTCCATTGACCTGCGCCCCCGGCCACCGTCACACCAATACCTATAAGCAGGGTCCCTAAGTACAGAGGATTTCTGAGATATGCATAAGGCCCCGAAGTGGCGAGTTCCTGATCCTTATTGATTGATCCAGCCGCCCAACCACGAACCAGGAGTCCCAGCACAGAAAAAGGTGTTCCCAAAAGCAAGAGCGTAGCTGTTGGGTGACAATACCACAGGAACGGCAAGGTTAGGGCCCAGGCGATTACCCGACGAAAAATTCCTATATCCCAGGCCATGATCCTCAGTGACCCTACCTATCCTCAACGTCTGACAATCGTATCCGGCTCTAGGACAGCTCTATTCAATCTCCCTTCTCTTGCTGTGTCACGTGACTCAGGGTTGAGGGGCACCCCTTCCTGGATTGACCTTAAATGCAGTGTGAGCGATCCAGGAAACAGAGGGATGTTTGACTTCATATAGACCAAAATTCTGCGGTCGTCATCTGTGAAATGGAGTTCTGCTTCCCCTCCCTGCCCAAAAAGTCCATCGGTCTGGACGATAGGCTTAACCACAATTGTGCTGTACCTCATACCTTCCGTTTCATACTCATCTTGCCGAAGGACCTGGATCACGACCGGATTTCCATCTTCCTTGAAGTAACGGGAAAAACTGTATGTTTTCCCTACTTCAAGGGGAAGGCCCCGTATGAAGTAAATGAAGGCGATATCATCCAATGGCAAGGAGGACGCTAACGGTCCGGATTCGTCATTGTCCGTGCGATGCCAGACCCTCCGATCCGGATAAAACTCGTAATGCCGGTAAGATTCATAGAAAGGTTCGTCAATCTCCCTTATGTAACGCCAACTCTGAAGTGTCTGCAGGTCTATCCAAGTCGTATAACTGTCATCAACACGCAGGCCCGGAAGCCCACCCTTGATGCCCATAACAGCGCGATAAGTCTGATGCCCCCGGATACTGTCCAGGGCCTCTACCGTCATATGACCTTCGCCCGCATTGAAGATGCCGACCTTTACTTGGTAAACGAGGTGTTCACCGGGGCCCCACGGAGTCTCAGCGGCCCACTCATCCACAGGGTAGAGCGCGGACAAACTGTCGGCGAACGCTTCCTGATCAACCGGAAGATCAGCAACCTCACGAGTCACTTGAGCAAGTACGTTGACAGGAAAAGTGAGGGCCAATAGGACCCAGGAAAAACCCTTAAGGGGCAGTAAGTTCATGCACCCTACGGGGTTGAGGTTGGCCAAAGATCACGTCCCCGTAGCTTCATGAGAGCCATCAAAGTGCGTAGTGGTCTAAAGCGAGATTCACGCTGCCTCAGATCATACCTCACTTCTGCAGGCACTTCAGCAATCCTCCTCGCATGCGGGACTAGTCTGCTGAGTAATTCTACGTTTGCCGCCCACCCTTCGGTGCTTACTAGGGGCTCATCCCCGGGACCATCACGTAACGCTTTCTTAAGTACGATTACCCGGTATGCTCTCAGCCCGTTGAGTGGGTCAGAAACTGGGGCTCCCCGAAATACCGTCGACAGAGGCCACCGTGATAGGCTCCTCACAATCTTTACCCCCAAAGGCATCCGATGTCCGTTCATGTCAGTAACACCTGCCACGATGTCAGCACCACCCTCCAGTATTTTCACCAGGCTGATGACATCATCTGGGTTCTCAGTGAAATCCCCCTGAAGGATCACTGCGCAGTCGCGTTTAGGATACGATGCGTTCCCTACTACATGTCTAAGTAGTTTTTCCACAGACCGGCCATAACCAACCCGATCCTGTGAACCTAGTAGAGTAAGTGGTAACACTCGCTGGTAACGCTCTAAGACCGCCTGAGTGTCATCGGTCGACGCATCATCGTGAACTAAAATTCTGTAGTCCCTACTAAACTCCCCAAGGGTATTCCGTATCTTCCAGAGTAGAACGCCGATAGTGCTGCCTTCGTTGTGTGCCGGAATACAGACGTAGATCACATTTCTTTCGATTGAAGGGCATATAAACCAAGGTCAGGACAGGAGCTGCCCTCGACCGACCATCGCCTTATACAGGCGCCTAAAGTCCTAGTTCCTAGTAAATTTATCACGTTAGCATATCTATTCGTCACGCCCTGGTGCACTCTTCCACCTCCTGTGCTGCCAGAAATACTGCTCAGGAGCCAATCTCACTGCCCGCTCTAGTGCCGCGGAGTGGGCAGCTGTAAGCCCCCTAATATCAGCAACAACTTCACCACTGGATTGAAAGTCGATTCTCTCAAGAGATACCGTGTAACGCTGTCTCCATCCAGGATCTCGGAGTGCTATTCCAAGAAATATCGGTGCCCCTGTACGGATTGCGAAAAGTGCAGGAGCTCGGGTAGTCGATGCCTCCCTACCAAAGAATGAAACTAATATGCCCCCTTTGTGGGCATGTTGGTCTGCGAGCATCGCCACTACGCGTCCTCTTAGCAAACTGCGTGGCACCTCTCTCGCCGCCTCATCCATATAGATCAGACCTATGCCTAATCTTCCCCGCACTCCAGCAATTGCGTCACCAATTGCCTTATTGGCCATACCCTTCGCTATAGCATCAAGTGATATCCCACGTGAAGTGAACGCCCCACCTCCAACTTCCCAGTTTCCGAGGTGTCCTGTGACGAGTATCACACCCTTACCCTCTTCGACTGCAGTCCGAAATAATGCCAAATCTGGGATGCGAATTCTCTCACTTAAGTCTTTATATGTTGCCCGGCTGAGCCTAAGCGTGGCGACGGCTTCCCTTCCTAAATGCGCATAGCTGGCCCTAGCAACATCATGACGCCATGCGTCTGTCCTTTCCGGAAATGCCAGAAAGAGATGTTCATCGACTTCAGTCCGGCGCACTCTCAGAACACTTCCTGCAATCCATCCTAAAAGAGACCCAACGCTCAGTGCTAGCGCTTCCGGAAGAACTATGGCAACGCCTGAGAAGACCCTAAATACTAAGTGCTCTATATAGTGTCTGACCTTCTGAAGTTTCATAGGCTGGAGGGAAATCTCAATAATGGCCCACTTGGGAGGTCAGATCTCATCCGCAGGCCAACGGCTCCCCACTAAGTCCGCCTCATTGAACTGAAGGTCATAAAGCCGCCGATAGAGGCCAGCCTTAGCTATCAGAGTTCCATGGTCGCCTTGTTCTATAATTTCTCCTTTATCCATCACTAGGATTTTGTTCGCATTTAGAATCGTAGAGATCCGATGCGCGATGACAAAGACAGTGCGCCCTACCATTAAGTGACTTGTCGCTTCTTGGATGGCACGCTCTGCCGCAGGGTCCACAGAACTCATTGCCTCATCAAGCACTAGGATAGGACGGTTCATCAAGAGTGCTCGGGCGATCGCTACGCGCTGTCTTTCTCCACCGGAGAGCTCCACTCCTCTCTCACCAACTATCGTGTCATATCCCCTTGGCATCTGCGTGATAAACTCATGCGCATAAGCAGCGGTAGCGGCGGCAACGATGTCAGGATGACTAGCTCCCGGACGACCATAGGCAATATTCGAACTCACTGTATCATGGAAGAGCACGGTATCCTGAGAAACAATCGCGAATAGGGATCTCAAGTCTTCGATTCGCAACTGCCGGATGTCCAAACCATCAAGCATGATGCATCCCGCATCCACATCGAAGAAGCGTCCGAGGAGGTCTACGAGAGTACTCTTCCCAGCACCGCTCGGGCCTACTAAGGCGATAACATCACCACGACTTGCCTGAAAGGATATGCCCCGCAGGACAGGTCTATCTCTGCGATATGAGAAAGACACGTCTTCGAAGTTGATAGCAGACTTAAACCCCCTAATTGAGCACGCACCGGATGCATCAGAGACCTCATGGGGGATATCAAGAAAGTCGAAGATGCGCTCGGCAGCTACGAGTCCCGGTTGAGCAATAGCCGGGAACTTTGCCACAGTTTTTACAGGTGAATACAGCTTCACTGAGAGACCAAGAAAACCGACGAATTCAGGACCAGTCACCTCTCCGGCTACAACAAGTCTAGCTCCAAGCCAAAGAATGACGACGGTACCAGCTGCTGCCAGTAATTCAGTGAGCGGTGGAGCAAGAGCACGGACAAACTCAGCACGCATAAAACGGCGAAAATACTCACCGGTAAGACCACTAAACCTCTCTCTTTCACGCTTCTCAGAAGAGGAAGATTTCACGAGGCGAATCCCGGAGAATGTTTCTTGAATGTGAGCAGTAATGTCACCCCCAAGATCTAGAACACTGTGATCAAGCCTCCGAAGCACGCCTACGAGTGGCCCCCAGAAAATCATAGCCAGAGGTACTACCACAAAAGCAGCCGCAGTTAATTGCCACGAAATTAGGACCATCGCTATGACTGCAACTGAGAACTCGAGACTAGCCGAGAGCACCTTGAATAATTCAGTCGTTACCAGTCTCCGCAATTGTTCGACCTCAGTGGTCAAACGGCTCACCACCTGCCCCAATCGAGTGCGATTAAAAAAGGATAAATCGAGGCTTATAAGGTGGCCATAAATCTGGTTTCTGAGGTCCCGACTCACCCCCTGTTCAACTCGAGCCACAAAGTAGGTCCGAGAAAAGTGAAAGATATTTTTTATTAGAAACACTAGGATGATGAGTGCTATGATCCTACCGATCGCTACGAGCGGGTCTCCTGCGATGTCGACCCATTGGTAAACTGTAGCCTCGAGAAGGCGGTCCATACCCGTTGCACTAGCAAACCCCGGTCCACCTGAACTCGAGAAAAGTGTCTCTACAAAAGGAATGAGTAGTACGTACACCCAGGCATCTAAGACTGCAAATAGAAAAGCAGAGACGACTGCCAAGACCAAAAAAGCTCCGTGTGGAGTCATGAGTGGTACGATACGAGGAACCGGAGAAATGCTCTTCTGATGATCCCAGTTCGACTTCATTGGCTTGGCAGGGGTTAACTAATGAGTAAGCCGCATAGGAGCTACCCTTGCCCCACAAATGGATTCAGTTCGGTCGGATTTTCAAAATACTTCGATAATTCAGCCATCGTTATTCTCCTGAATCCGAACTCATTACTTGATTCATAAAATCGTCATCATCTAGTGAAGAACTCGTATATTCCGTGTCCGAAGAGGTCAGGGAGTGGAGGAGAACTCCAATGACCAAAACGATGAAAATGAGTAAGTAAATCATATCTTTTAGCTTAAACTGATAATAAGAATTACTGGTCTCGCGTAACAAACAACCATCCCTCTACACTCATTCCTACAACTAAATGGATATCCGATAGGTGAACCAGGATACTACCGGATTGCCGTCCCGAGTCGCCGGACGGAAAAGCCACTCCGCAGCCTGTCGGATAAGTCTTCGATTAAAATCAATGTCCTCCGTAGCCGGACTTATGTAAGTAGAATCCGGGATTACGCCACCGCTTTCATCAATAAAGACCCACACCTGTATTTCTCTGCCGCTTAGATCACGCTTGTTGTTCGGGATAATTATGTCTCGGGGAGTCGCTGGCATCCAACCGGAGACACCTTGGTGGGGCATTCCAAGGCCATCACTGAGACCCGGCAACTTATCAGGGCCGGGCCATTCGCCTAACACTGAGACCGGGTCTCTGTCGATAATCTGAGCAAGTTTAACTTCTTGAACATCGATTTGGCTGGGAATCGGGATTGGTGAAGGCGCGATTGGGAGATTGGGTGCGACCCAAATACTCAATGCCCTCAAAGAGCTTTTGTCGATAGTGCGGTCGCTCTGTTCAGGGCCGGAGGTCATATAGGGTGAGACGGAAATAGCCGTGATCTTCCAAATGAAAAAGACGAGAAAATGGACTGCGACAGACATAGCGATCCCATTACGCCAAATCTTTCTTTCCCGGCGATGTCGGTCTTTTATGCGGATTTCAGCTTTGTAGCTCATTGAAGTTCTGATAGAATGCCCTGGCTTGAGCCAATATATACTACCCTGGAAACTGGCCTCTTTGTTTCCGGAATCACTACAGCACTCTGTCACTAGCCCAGCATCGCATCTAAGATGCGGTCGCTACCCGTGGGACTGTATAGGCCCCGAACATTTATGGAATCTCCAATCACAAAGATGCAAAATCCCCAACCCTCCAAACTTGCTGCGTTCTACGAACTTACAAAGCCTGGAATCGTCCTGTACGTAGCGATCACAACTGGTGTAGGTGCATTCGTTGGATCTCGCGGCTCACTCCAACTTTGGCTTGCATTCCATACGATATTAGGAACCGGAATCACCACAGCCGGAGCGCTTGCACTCAATCAGTACACGGAGAGAGACGCCGACCGAGTGATGATACGGACCAGAGGGCGTCCAATCCCATCTGGAAGATTATCACCGCGATCAGCTCTTTATTTTAGCCAAGCCCTACTTTTTTCAGGGCTAATGTACCTCACGTTTAATGTGTCGTGGTTACCAGCAGTGATTGCGGCCTTCTCGGCACTCATATATCTGGCTGTCTATACACCGCTTAAGTCCCGTTCTTATGGAGCTACCTTAGCAGGGGGAGTTCCAGGAGCTCTGCCGGCGCTCATAGGTTGGAGCGCCGCAACCGGTATGCTGGAGCCCGCGGGATTTGCTCTCTTTGGAATCACCTATCTATGGCAACTGCCTCACGTACTCGCCCTCGCATGGATGCTCCGGGAAGATTATCGACGCGTGGGCTTCAAGCTGATACCCAGAGGAGGCGGTCGAATCATCGGGATGCACATGGTTACAGCAACTGCTGCCCTGCTGCCGACAGTAGTCTCACCTAATATCCTGGGATACACCGGGGGCTGGTACCTGACAGGTGCACTCCTGGCAACAACATACTTCCTCGTAGTCACGATTTTCGCTGCTCGCAATATGACCAGCGCAGCTGCCCGGAAAGTTTTCCTGACGTCACTCTTGTATCATCCGATACTCTTGGGCCTAATGTTGTTCGATACCATTCGTCTCTGAATAGACCATCATCGCCGCGGAGATTTCTTGATGCGTTACCTCATCGTCACAATGCTCATCGCGGTTGTACCAGTGTCTTTGTTAGGCCAGGAGCCCGCACGACCAAGGGCCCGCGACCTTGGGCTTACTATTGGTATTTTCAATACTGGTGAGCACAATGCAATCACAGACGTGCCCGGTGTGCACGTTGGTCAAACCACTGTACTTGAGGGTTCCCGTGTTCGAACCGGGGTAACCGCAATCTTACCTCATAAGGGTAATTTGTATTCGAGTCGTGTGCCGGCTGCAATCCATGTGGGTAATGGCTTTGGCAAGCTCCTTGGCATGACACAGGTGCAAGAACTCGGAGAGATCGAGACGCCAATTCTCCTCACTTGCACTCTATGCGTGTGGAAGACAGCGGATGCGATGGTCGAGTGGATGCTAGGCCAGGACGAGATGGAGAATGTGCGCTCTATCAACCCAGTTGTCGGTGAGACAAATGACGGTGGGCTGAACGATATACGTTCGCGCCCCATAGAAGCGCATCATGTGGTTGCAGCGCTCGAGTCGGCTACAAATGGCCCAGTAACCGAAGGTGCTGTTGGCGCGGGCGCGGGCACGGTCGCTTTCGGCTGGAAAGGAGGCATTGGAACGAGCAGCCGTGTACTACCTGAACGCCTCGGCGGATACAATTTAGGTGTACTGGTCCAGTCCAACTTCGGTGGCATCTTACAGATTAGCGGTGCACCCGTCGGGATTGAGCTGGGGCAATATTCATTCTCGGGTCAGATTTCAGGAGAAGAAGCACCCCATCCAGAGGAAGACATCCATGAGTGGGGCTCAATAATGATTGTGATAGCAACCGACGCTCCACTATCGGACAGAAACCTAGAGAGGGTTGCCCGAAGGGCAGTGATGGGGCTCTCACGCACTGGATCGTATGCCAGCAACGGTTCGGGCGATTATGTGATCGCATTTTCGACTGCTAGTAGTGTTCGTCGGCCAGTGACTGCTGACCTGTACAAACTGGAGGATTTACCGAATGGGAGGATCAGCGCTCTTTTTCAGGCTACAGTCGAGGCGACTGAGGAAGCGATCTACAACTCACTTTTCAAAGCAGAGACAGTCACAAGCAATGGCCGCACAGTAGAGGCGCTTCCAATCACTGAAACGGCTGAGATCCTTAGACGTTATGGAGTAATTCGGTAACCAAACCAGGCGATTATCAGTCTCGCTAGGACTCGTGTGCCACTGCCGTATCGATCATTTGATCTATCTCAGCCTTGTTGTAGCCGAACTCTTGGAGCACGCTCCGCGTGTGCTCTCCGAGGAGCGGGGCACCTACTCGTGGTTCACCGGGGCCATGCCCATCGCCTGATCCTGAGAGCTTGACCGGAATCCCAAGTGAGCGAACAAACCCTGCGGTCGTATGCTCAACATCAACGACCATACGACGAGCTTCGGTCTGCGGATGCTCAAGCATCTCACCCACTGACGCGACTGGTCCTGCGGGAACACCTGCATCTTCAAGCACAGTCAGCCAATGCTTAGTGGTATGCTCTCGGAAATGTCTCCCGAGAATCTCGACAAGATCCGTGAGGTTTGCCATCCGATCTGTGTTGGTAACAAAGCGATCGTCACTGCTGAGTTTCTTCAGATCAAGAGCTTCTGTAAGGCGGGTCCACGTCCCTTCATTCGAAGCTCCCACATTAATCCAACCATTCTTAGTCTGAAATGCTTGGTACGGTGCTGCCATCGGGTGAGCTGACCCCAAAGGGTCCGGAGAAACTCCAGTCGCTAGTGCTATCGCACTCTGCCAATATGTCTGTGTGATACCAGCTTCATATAGCGAGGTATCTACTCGCTGGCCCTGCCCGGTACGCTCTCGTTCCAAAACGGCGCAGACGACCCCAAAAGAGGCAAGAATGCCTGCAGTGATGTCCGTGAGAGGTGCTCCTACCTTGACTGGTTCCCGACCCGGCCCCTCACCGGTAACACTCATTAGTCCGGAGTAGCCCTGCGCAATCAAATCGAAGCCACCTTGCGATGAAAGTGGACCGGTGCGCCCAAAACCCGTGACCTGACAATAGATCAGTCGTTCGTTTAGCACAGCTAGATCCTCATAGCCCAACCCCATCCGCTCCATAGTGCCTGCGCGGAAATTCTCGATCACAACATCTGCGGAGGACACCATCTGGCGCACAACTGCCCGGCCCTCTTCTGTGCGCAGATCAAGTGCTACTCCCCTCTTTCCCCGATTAAGCATCATGAATGCGGCAGACTCACCCTCAATCTCGGGGGGCGAGAAGTGCCGCGTCGTGTCACCACCCGGTAAACGCTCCACTTTTATGACGTCAGCGCCTAAATCTCCGAGAAATAGTCCACAGATCGGGCCCGCCATAACATGCGCAAGCTCGATGACACGTAAACCCTCGAGCGGAGTCGACATCAGTTGCCGTCCCTCACTACTGACCGCTGAACTTTGGAGGTCGTTTTTCAAGGAAGGCAGATCTCCCTTCTTTGTAGTCATCCGTCTGAAAGGCCTCCAACGCCTCATCCCGCTCAGCTCTCGTAAGTGGCTCACTGTTCCGTCCCATAAGGCGCAGAATAAACCTCTTATGCCATCGATTCACGAGAGGTGCCCCGTCAGCAATGCGGTTAGCGAGATCCCAGCCCATAGATCTTACCTCTGTATCCTCAACAATGCGGTTCACAAGACCAATCTCCCTCGCACGGCTGGCTCCAATGAGATCACCAGTCAAGAGGATCTCGAGCACCGGGCCAGGGCCAAGAAGGGCGATCAGCGGTTCTAGCTCATCATGAGACATCGTCAAACCAAGTCGGTTGATCGGAGCACCGAAGCGGCTAGACTGACCACAAATACGCACGTCACAACATGCCGCGACCTCCATACCACCTCCAACACATAGCCCTTCAATCAAACCAAGTGTTGGGTGACGACACTCACGGACTGCGTTCATACCGCGAGATATCGCCTCTGAGTAACGCCTTGCATCCTCAGGTGTATCGCGTTGGTCCATAAATGAAGATATGTCCGAACCTGTCGAAAATGCTTGGTCACCAGCTCCACGTATGATCACACAGCCGATATCTGAATTCCTGGAGAGCTCGTCGAATGCATCCGCTAGGGCTGCCCATCCCCCTAGGTCTAGAACATTGTGTTTCTCAGGGCAATCCAGAACTACTTCTGCGACCCGGCCTTTGAGAGACGTTCGAACCTGAGCATTCATCGATAGAAGATTTCGACCAAGATCATTGGGATTGAAGGAACGTAGGTCACAAGCAATAGGACTGCGAGAAGCACCGCAACGAAGTAGACGTTGACCTTGCTGACTTCCCAGATATCAGCCTTCGCCACGGAACATGCGGTCACGAGGACTGACGCTACTGGAGGGGTCTGCTGCCCAATCCCAAGATTGAGGGTAACAACAAGCCCAAAGTGAACGGGATCAATTCCTGCAGCCAGAACAAGTGGCATCACGATTGGAACAACAAGTATGATGGCAGCAGCCGAGTGCAGAAAAAGTCCAATCACCAGAAAGAAAGCATTGAGTAGCAGCAAAATCGCCCACCGATCCTGGGTAAGGATCATTATGCCTTCAGCAACCCGCTGGGGTACACGGACCTCAGTCAGATAGTCTCCCAGTAGGGCCGAAGCAGCTACCAACAGCATTACCACAGCCGTCTGGGTACCGCCTTCCAATATTGCAGCCTTGAGATGGCTCCAATCGAGTTCTCGGTATACCACTCCACCAATGAGAACTGCAGCAACGACCGCGAGTCCCGCACCTTCTGTGGCGGTGACCCAACCGCCAAAGATTCCACCCAATATGATCAACGGAAGGGTTAGTGCCCATATTGCTTCTTTAAAGGTTTCCCAGACACGAGCAAGTTTGAACATTTCTTCTGTCGGAAAGTTGTGCCGACGAGCTAACAGATACGCAACAAACATCATCATCAAGCCACCCAACACTCCCGGAATAATCCCAGCAACAAAAAGCTCTACAACCGAGCTTCCTGACATGACACCATATAGGATCATCGGTATCGAGGGCGGGATGATGACGGCCAACGTTGCCGAGGATGATGTAACAGCGGCAGCAAAGGAACTGGAGTAACCTTTGTTTTTCATCGCCGGAATCAGGATCGAGCCAAGGGCTGCAACGTCCGCAACAGCCGAACCGCTGATTTCTGCAAAGAACAACGAAGCACTGATCGTCACCATCGAAAGTCCGCCACGTACAAAGCCTACCAACGCAGAAGCGAACGCAACCAGCCTTCGGCTGATCCCAGATGCATTCATGATCGCGCCAGCCAAGATAAAAAGTGGGATCGCGATCAGTGGGAACGATGTTGCCCCGCTAAACATCACCAACCCAACATTAGGTAGAGATGCAGCACCTCCAGGCCCTGTGATCATTGCCAGAACAGCGACCAGGCCCAGAGACACCGCTATCGGAATGCCGATCAGAACGAGTGCGAGTAACACAACACCTATTCCCAGGAGACTCATTGGGGGGCCTCACCGGTTGAGGAACCAGCATTCGGGGATGCTTTCGCGGATCCCGAGATAGGGTGCTTCATAGCATCGGGGAGTGATAGAAGCTGCGCTCCGATGAAGAGCGTGGCACCGATCGGAATAACCGATTGAGCGACTGCTGCCGGCACCCACGGGAGCGAGATTAGCGTCGTACCACCGAGAACACTTAACACCTGAATTCCTGTCCAGGTAAGCGTGCAGAGGAAAGCAAGAACAAGAACCTCAGCAACGAGGACCACAAACATTCTCAGGTTGCGTGAGAGTTTGTCCACCAGAGTGGGTACTCCGATGTGAGCCCTATGTAGAGCTGCTAATGCTGCCCCATAGTAGGTCAACCAAGCGAGGAGAATGGACGCAACTTCATCGTACCAGACTAAGGATGCTCCACTCTTCCGAAAGACAACCCCTACAACGACAACTAGAGCAAGCGAAGCCATCAGGGAGAGGACCACCCCTTCCAGAATCTTTCGTAGCCCAGTTCGAGCCTTTGTTAATGTCACCAGAGCCAGTTCAGTTTGACCCCGCTGCAGCAGCACGCTCAACGAGCAGACCCCCTCCCTCAACTGCTTCGTCAAACTCATCGTAGATGTCGCTACTCGCTATCAAGAAGGCATCTCGATCAGGCCGTGTCACCTTAACTCCCTCAGCTTCAACCTGAGCCAAGAGCTCGTCGTCAAGTCGAGCTGCTGTGTCGTGAACAAACGTCTGAACCGAGAGAGCTTCTTCCTCCAAAATCCGGCGGACGTCAGCTGGTAACGCCGTCCAATGAGAAGCTGAGACCACAACGTATCCAGGTGTATATACGTGGCCAGTGAGCGAAAGATGTTCCTGGACTTCATACAGTTTGGACCCCCAAATCTGTGCGAGCGGGTTCTCTTGGCCGTCTATCACACCAGTCTGCAATCCTATAAAAACCTCGGAAAGGGCCATTGGAGTCGGGTTAGCACCCAAGGTTTGAAAAAGTTTCACACGCCAAATACCACGAGGTGTTCGGAGCTTGATCCCAGAGAGATCATCGGGGCTGGCAATTGGTCGAGTGTTATTCGTCACATGCCGAAAACCATTTTCCCACAGAGCAATGATCCGATAGCCCTCTTGTTCTGCGAGCGGTGCCAGTTCAGGCCAAACGACCTCTTTTTCAATTTCACGCATGTGCGCACGGTCCCGCACAAGATAGGGCATTTCAAATAGGCCAAATTCATCTATCTGTGAGGACATAACCGTAGACGGCAGTGCGAAGTCGACCGTACCAAGCTTGATCTTTTGGAGCAACAACTCATCGCCACCCAGTTGGCTCGAGCCATATACCACGACCTCGAATCCATCCAGTCGCTCGTTGGCCCGACGAGCAAATTCTTCGGCGGAAAGAGCAAATAGAGATCCCGGTTCACCGACATGACCAAAGGTGAGTTCTCGTGGCCCAGTCGCCCTCTCCGCACAGCTACCAAGTCCCAGGACGAAAGCGGATGCTGCCAGCACGAAAAACCCTCGGATAAGCGTCGGTGTGGCTAACACAATCTCACGATTCCAGTTCATTCGGCCTTGCTCTTATTAAGCAGAAATTCCATCGCGGCGGAAACCCCCTCCCTGTTGACCGGTACCCCAGCAGAAACTAACCCCATCTCCACCCCAGCAAGTGTCCCCATGAGTGACAGGGCATTGAAGTGACCAAGATGTCCAACTCTAAAGATCCGACCTTGAAGCTTACCAAGACCCGTTCCCAAAGACATGTCAAATTGCTCCAAAACGATCCTTCGCACCTCATCCGCGTCAACTCCATCTGGCATCATAACAGCTGTTAGCGCGTTGCTGGACTCAGCAGGTTCCAGTGGGTAGCCCTCTAAGCCCCAAGCAGAAACCGCCGCACGAGCTGCACCCGCAAGTCTTGTATGGCGCTGCAATACATCGGGCAAGCCCTCTTCACGAAGCATCGACAGTGCTTCGTCGAGTCCAAAGAAGAGGTTTGTGGCCGGTGTGTAGGGGAAAAACCCGTTCTTGTTAAACTCCAAGTGATCGCGCCAACTCCAGTACGAGTTAGGTAACCCAGATGATTCACTAGCAGCAAGAGCCCTCGGACTTAGTGCGACGAACGACAGACCGGGAGGAAGCATAAGCCCCTTCTGAGAACCAGTGACCGTCACATCCACCTCCCATTCATCATGCCGGAAATCAGTCGCTCCAAGGGATGACACCGTATCCACCATAAGAAGTGCCGGGCAGCTGGATTCTCGCAAAGCATTACCGATCGCCGCGACATCACTAGTTACCCCGGTCGATGTTTCGTTGTGTACCACCAAAATAGCCTTGACGTTACGCGCCCTTTCCGAATGGAGCGCTTCCATGACTGCATCGGCTGTCAGACCCCGACGCGAGTCCCAAGGTTTGAACTGCACGTTCAGACCGAAGCGTCCAGCGACCTCTGCCCACTTCTCAGCAAAAAAACCTTGATTGAACGCCAGCACACCGTCACCGGGTGACAGCACATTGGTGATCGCTGCCTCCCATGCACCTGTTGCAGATGACGGATAGATGAGGACAGGATGTTCGGTTCTAAAAACCAGCTTCATTTCCCCTAGGAGTCGGTGAGTCATCGCTTGGAACTCTGGACCACGATGATCAATTGTTGGCCGAGACATCGCGCGCAGTACACGATCCGGCACATTGGTCGGTCCCGGCAGCTGCAGGAAGTGGCGTCCGCTTTGGTAGGGCACGAGCGTCTGTGGTTGGGTGCAACCCGGGTCGGGGAGCCGTAGACTCACGCCGACAAGAAGGTTCAACTTACACAGTCCCCTAGCGCCCGACACTATCACCCATGGCCGCAAGCGATATCCAACCAGGAGATCCTGGGCTCGAGAAGAAGCTCCGACACGTAGTGAAAGGAGAAGTGCGTTTTGATGCCTTCACACGTGGGATATTCTCTACTGATGCTTCTCACTACCAGGTCGAACCACTCGGCGTTGTCTTTCCTGCAACTGCAGAAGATATCCAAGTAGTCATGGAAGTAGCCCGGGAGGAGAACGTTCCTGTGCTTCCGCGTGGTGCAGGAACCTCCCAGTGCGGCCAAACGGTAGGTCGTGCGCTTGTCGTCGACGTTAGCCGCCATCTCAACCAAATAGGTGGTATGCATGGAGATGAGATCGAAGTCGAACCCGGGGTGGTCCTAGACCATTTGAACGCCCGTTTACGGCAGCGACATCAGTGGTTTCCAGTCGATCCTTCCACTGGGAGTCGTGCAACACTCGGGGGAATGGCGGGGAACAATAGCGCGGGTGCCCGCTCTCTCCGATATGGAACGATGGTAGATAACGTCTCAGCCATCGAAGTAGTGCTCCCAGACGGTCGCAGACTCTGGCTAGGGTCAGAAGAATCCGAAGAGCACCACATGCCGACTGAGCTCGCGTTCTTAAGAGGCCTCTATGCGAATCACTCAGCAGAAATTATTCAGCGTACACCCAAAACGATGCGGAATGTGGCTGGTTATAATCTTGCCAGTCTAGATCCAAACCAGGAAAATCTCGCACAACTCTTGGTGGGCTCCGAAGGGACCCTCGCATTCTTTGTGCGTTTGCGTCTGAAGCTCAGCCCACTACTTCGCTCAAGAGTTTTGGGTATTTGTCACTTCGATGGTCTACTCGAAGCACTCGACACTGTCCAGCATATCGTAAAGCTGAGCCCAACTGCAGTAGAACTAGTAGACCAGAACGTCTTGAACCTCGGAGCAAGACACCCAGACTTCCGGAGTGCCATGAGTGATTTCGTGACAGGCACCCCAAAAGCGTTACTCCTAGTCGAGTTTTCCGAAGAACTCCCAGGGACAGATTTGGGCAATAAACTGAATGAACTCGAGGAACTTTTGAGCGAGTTAGGGCACCCGAACAGTGTAGTGCGTGCAGAAACCGAATCACTCCAATCAGCAGCCTGGAGTGTACGGAAGGCAGGTCTCAATATCGTGATGTCGATGGCAGGTCCCAGGAAGCCCATTTCGTTCATCGAGGACTGTGCGGTGCCACTAGAACACCTGTCTAGCTACGCTCGGCATGTGGACGAGATTTTCTCTAAGCATGGGATAGAGGGGACCTGGTACGCACACGCGTCTGTTGGATGTCTGCACGTTCGCCCCGCCCTAAACCTCAGGGATCCTAGTGATGTTCGCCGCATGCGTGCGATTGCGGAGGAGACTCATGAGGTTGTGCGGCGCTACGGAGGGACACACTCCGGAGAACATGGTGACGGCCTCCTTAGATCGGAGTTTATCAAGCCGATGCTAGGTGAACGAATGGAACGGATCTTTGGAGAAATTAAGGAGACTTTCGACCCTCATGGTCTCATGAATCCCGGTAAGATTATCAATCCCCCTCGGATGGATGACCCTACTTTATTCAAATTCCAAGCCGACAATCTAGAGAAGAAACTACCAGTGGTCTTAGACTGGCCTGAGGACGGGGGAGTCCTCACTGCACTGGAACAATGCAACAACAATGGTGCGTGCCTCAAATCAGATCCGGGGGTGATGTGTCCCTCATATCGTGTCACTCAAGATGAACGACACTCGACCCGTGGACGAGCTAATGCGCTCCGACTCGCCGTTACCGGACAACTCGGTGCAACCGGCCTAGATTCACCAGAGATGGCAGAGGCAATGTCGCTGTGTATTTCTTGTAAGGGATGTAAGCGAGAGTGCCCAACCGGCATCGACATGGCGACCTTGAAATTGGAGTGGCAGTACCACCAAAATCGACACTCAGGAGTTCCCATCCGAACGCGATTGCTAGGAGGGTTGCCACGAGTAGCACCCTGGGCAACGCGAATCGGACCGTTAGTGAATATCCTCGGAAAACTACCCCTTGGGCGTCGCGTGCTCGGCTTTGCTCCCACGCGAAAGTTACCCCAATGGCACGGGTCACCCTGGAACGACAGTGAACTCCCACCCCCGGCCACCGTTACTGGTCCAGCTGACGTCATACTTTTCGTTGATACTTTCACGAGGTGGTTTGAACCTGAGGTTCCCCGGGCAGCTAAACACTTGCTAGAAGCAGGCGCGTGGCAGACCCAAACACTGCAACATCCAGGTCGTCCACTCTGTTGCGGACGTACCTACCTAAGTGGGGGTATGCTTGACGAGGCGAGACGAGAACTCCGACGCGTCTTGGACGCATTGGCTCCAGCAGCGCGGGCAGGAACATGGATCGTCGGATTAGAGCCATCTTGCATCTACACCTTACGGGATGAGGCGCCTGCATTACTACCAGGGGACGATGCGGATGTGGTAGCCGAGCGTGCAGTACTCCTAGAGCAGTTCCTCGACCAAGAATGGGCACAAGGCCACACTCTTTCTTTTAAACCACTCAAAAAGAGGCGACTCAAGGTGCACGGTCATTGTCACCAAAAAGCATTTGGCACAGTCAATGCCAGTGTCCGAATGCTGGAGAGGATTCCGGACTTAACCGTAGAGGAGATCCCTTCAGGATGCTGCGGCATGGCCGGGGCATTCGGCTATCAAGCCGAGCACTACGACGTGTCGATGGCAATGGCTGAATTGGACTTGCTACCGGCAGTTCGGGTCACAGATGAGACAACAGAAATCGTCGCGAGCGGGACAAGTTGTCGCGCTCAAATTAAGGATGGGACAGGGCGGACAGCCCTGCACCCTGCCGTGTTACTCCAAAGAGCACTTACAGAGCGGGGTGACTAAGGCCCACCGATGGATAAGCCCGGATCGACGCAAAGTTGATTCGTACTGCCTAACTCAGTTTGACCACAACCGCAGTAGATACTTCGGGTAGATCCACAAGTGCATCACGAACTTTGGTATCTACCGTGCCGTCTACTGCGATGGTAGCTATGGCTTCCCCTCCCGCAGTAAGCCGAGCCTGGTGGTATTCGGCAATATTGATCTCGTGGGCCCCCAAAAGGGTTCCGACCCGGCCGATAACGCCTGGTACATCTTGGTTCCTTAGCACAATCAGTGTGCCGTCAGGCACAATATCAACATGGTAATCTCGGATTCGAACAATTCGGGGATGTATGTCACCCAACAGAGCACCAGCAAGTCTCAGATTCTCGCCTTCAGCCTTAACGATGATCTCAACAAACTCAGAATAGTCAGTTCGTCTGGAGAGATAGGCTTGTGAGATGCCAATTCCGCGCTGCCTGGCAAGATATCCAGCACTGACAAAATTCACCTTCCGTGACCCCATAATGTTCTTGAGCAATCCCATGAGAACATACGCGGTCAGAGATGGAAGAACTTCTTCAAGCCCACCTGAGTAACGCACCTCTATACCCCTGATTCCACCTCTAGCAAGCGCACATGCGAGAATTCCTAAGCGTTGACCAAGAGCAAAAACAGGTCCGCATTCCTGCAGTGTGGCACCTCCGAACGCCGGGGCATTGAGAGCATGAGAAAGATCCCCCTCTAGGAGTGCAGCCCTGACGGCCTCGCTGATCTCGGTAGCGACCAATTCCTGGGCCTCCAGTGTCGAGGCTCCAAGGTGGGGCGTCAGTACTACACCAGGAGCCTTACGTAACGGGCTATCATCTTCGAGTGGTTCATTTTCATAAACGTCAAGCGCGGCCCCTGCGATTCTCTCTTCATTCAGTGCCACTGCAAGAGCCGCCTCATCGATGACTTGACCTCTTGAGACATTCACAATGAAGGCGCTCTTTTTCATACGGGATATGATTTTCTGGTCAATCATCCCTCGAGTGTCATCTGTCAGTGGAACATGTAAAGATAGGATGTCTGCACTCTCAATGACTGTTCCCATATCAGCACGGTCCAGACCCAGTTCCTTAGCTCTTTCATCAGTGAGATATGGGTCACTAACCACAACGTGCATACCAAAGGCACGACAACGCTGTGCGACTTCCTGACCAACACGGCCAGCACCAACTAGGCCAAGCGTGCGACCTCGAAGTTCTGCTCCCTTGAAGCGACCCCGATCCCACTCCCCTCGGCGGACTGAAGCATCAGCACCCGGAACTCTGCGAACCACCGAGAGCATCAGTGCAAGTGTGAGCTCCGCAGCGGATACGGTATTACCCGCAGGCGCATTGAGTACCGCAATGCCACGCTCGGTAGCCGCATCTAGATCAATATTGTCAACACCAACCCCAGCGCGCCCAATAACTTTCAGGCTCTGGGCCTCATCTAACATGTCGGGGCCAACCTTCGTAGCACTCCTAACTATCAGGCCATCAGCACTAGTCAACGCACTACGAAAGTCAGTGGAAGATGAATCATTGATCTCGACAAGTTCGAACTGACTATTTTCTCGTAACGGCTGCAGGCCGCTCCCGGAGATGTTGTCAGTAACGAGAATGGAAAATCTCAACGCCATCAGCTGAGGACTCCCGTGAGGACAGAGAGTAATTCCTCTAATTCGTCTAGGGTGTGCTCGCCCATGTGTCCGATGCGGAATGTTGTAGGCTTAAGCTTCCCATATCCCCCTCCGATGACCCATCCCTGCTCTTTGACAGCATCGATGATCGATGGAGCACTCACCCCATCCGGTACCTGAACAGCTGTGACTGTCGGAGAACGATGGCCCTCCGCGGCGACTACCTTAAGCTGAACACCCGAAGAACTCATCTCCTCGACCCACGCCCAAGTGCGTTCAGCCATCTTTTGATGACGTGCCCAGCGACCTTCCATTGTTTCTTCAGCCATCAAGCGGAGTTGTACCTGAAGCGCAAAGAGGGTTGAGAGGGCAGGCGTAGTAGGTGTTTGTAACTTCTCTATATTCTCAGAGTATCTAACTAAGTCAAAGTAGTAGCCCCGGCCAACCACTTCTTTGGCTCGCTCAATCATCGAGCTAGATGCCACACCAAACGAAACACCAGGCGGCAGAGAGAAAGCCTTCTGTCCACCAGTCAGAACAAAATCAAGTCCCCAAGAATCGGTTTGGAGTTCGGCACCGGCTGCACCGCTCACGGAGTCAACCAACAGAAGGGTTCCTGCATGCTGGTGCACTACCTCGGAGAGCGCCTCTAAATCGTTTAATACTCCAGTAGAAGTCTCCGAGTGAGCCACTGTGACAGCATCGTATTTTCTGACCGATAGGGCCGCGGCGACTCGGTCAGGGTCCTGCGCTTCTCCCCAAGGAATAACAACCTCATCGACTTCGAGGCCACAGTGACATGCGATACTTGAGAAGCGTTTACTAAATGCACCATTTACAAGTGAGAGCACCCGATTCGAAGCACCATTACGGATTGCAGCCTCCATAAGGCCAGTACCCGAGCATGGGACAATGAATACCGGACGTTCGGTCCGAAATGCGTCCTTGAGTCCGGCCTGTAACTCACCGATGAAAGCCTGCACATCCGGCCCTCGGTGGCCTGTCATCGGTTGAAGTTGAGCAGCAAGCACTTCAGGGCGGACTTCAACAGGACCGGGTAGGAAGAAGCGTCCGTAGGGGCGGGTCAAACCCTTAGGGTCAGGGTGATTCAATTTATTAGTTCGGGGAACATCCCGATTCACTAAGAAGTTGGGAGAGGCGCCTTGAGGCTTCGGAAAAAACTAATGGTTCAGCGAATGTTTTCCATGGGGCCCGAAGCCTCCCATCAAGGCAGTCCCTAAGACGGCCTGGTTAATCCCTCCAGGCATCCTTCCATTTCGAATAGGGCAAAGCCACCAAACCGCCTTGCTCGAGTACTGCCAGGCCCGCTGGATCACGATACTGCTCTCGATAGAAAACATGGGATATGTTTGCCTGTATCATTAATTTTGCGCACACCACACATGGGCTCGCGGTTATAAATGCGACCTTGTCACGCATTTGCCCAGGTGCCTTCACAAGAGCGTTCATCTCAGAATGGATGCAGCCACACCTGCCCTTCTCAGTTGAGTCACATTTGTTCGGAAAGCCCCGAGCATTACCGTTGTACCCTATCGCAACAACATTTTCCAGGCCGGCATCTGTAATCACTGTCCCGACTTGAAGCCTCGCACAAGTTGAACGTTTAGCGAGCTCTTCAGCCATACGCATATAGACTTCATAGAGGGGGGGGCGACTCACATTCGCCTCCACACCGTCCTCCCGCTCGCTGAGATTCAAAGGGTGATTGTTATCCCGGACTCCATCCTTGTGAATCAACGGCACACTGCCTCCTGCTTTGATTCAAGCAGCTCTATCAATCTCAGACCAGGCCGAAGACGATACCGACCCGAGCGTCTCAGTTGCCCATCACCTTTGTGGTAAGCGCTGTCGGAGTCATCAATTTATAGATCGGTACCAAAGGTGGACGTGCCGAGCCAGTTCCGGCACCACGGCCGCCAAAACCCCGACCTCCACCTACGGCATCTGCTGAACGAGGAATCCAGGCATCCATCGTGTTCCAATAGACGACACTGTCCTCGGTCTCCGGCTCAAGCATGTGTGCAACCAATCGGCCAAGATATTGAGCTGTAGGTACAATGAAGGTGCCCGCTGGAAATAGTTCAGTAAGCGTGAGTACCTCACCTACTTCAACTTTCGTGGCTGCTGCATGGTTGTATGCGCGCTCATGCGTAACGTCCGTGACCGTGTAAGCATCAACCTGGAGTTCTACAGCTGATACCAGCGTTTCGACAGTGATCCCATGGCGCCTGAGCATCGCAACTGCATCAACAGCATCACGAGGTAGGAGGTACGCCCAAGGGCGAGCGCGTAACCGCAGGGCGACCGGTTTCTTCATAAGGTCGGCCCCTGTAACCTGAATAATCTCAACCGGATCATTCGAGCTACCTCCCCTGCCACCTCCTCGCACAATTTCGTAACTGACAGGATAGTCCTCTGCAGCATACTCCATCACGACAGCGATATCACCTCGCGGCTCAGCTCCCATCTCAATCGTCTCATCGCGTGCATCATCGACCACGCTCATAAGCCGATCAGTGTGTTCTGCAGCGAACTCGACTACGGTCAGATAACCCAGGTATCCGGCCCTTGCTCCTGTTTCAAGCTCCTGAGAAGGGGCCTCAAAAAGAATTCCGACCGAATTGACAAAGCCGCCATAGTTTCGACCGATCCTCGCCTGTGACCCGCCAACCCGCCACTCATTCTCATCTCCGCCCGTATAATACCAAGCCTTGTAGCCTTCCGTTGCAAGCTTCGCGTTGATGGCTGGAAAAATTTCCCGATCGCACATGAGCGTGATCTCAATTGCCGGATCGAAATGGCTCGGACACTGATAATTCAGGTTGTACGGTCGTGACCCGCCGTTGTGACCATCGACAAACATGTGCGGCCGCCACTTGCTGATAATGTTACCTACATAGTTCGCGATCGCCGGTTGCTCGAGCTTGATGTAGTCGCGATTCAGGTCAATACCCCATGCATTGCCTCGGGTACCTCTCTCGGTCGCCTCAAACCCGTCGGGATTGATTTGTGGTGCTACAAGAACTGTGACTTCATCAAGCAACTCGTACGCATCCGTTCCCGGAATTGTAAAATCTCTCATCAGGATCAGCAGGCCTTCTCGGAATGTCCGTTCCCCTCCATGCACGTTCGCAGCCAGGACTACTACAGGTCGCCCTAGAGCCCAGGCCTCCCATGGTTCGCTCACGAGAGGACGACTGAACACAGCGTAGGGAAGCTCTCGCCCCTCCCATGTCTGTCCATAGCTCCCTAGCCGCATATCGGTGGTAACGCCGCGGAGTGCTTCCAGATATTCCCACATCTCAAGATGTCGGGTATGGCGCGTGAAACCGTTTTCCTCAGCAGCCGTCCGAGGGTAACCGTCTGGGACAGGAGACCATTCAACCTGTGCACGGCTTGGAATAACCAGCGTTCCAGCCAAAAGGCCTGTCAGTAATAGAGAAAAACCATATCGGATGGCAGGGTGTGGACAGTCACGTCTCATTCTAGACCTCATCATTATCTGGGTGAAATGGATCGTAGGTAGCGTTGTTAGGGCAGGCAAGCGAAGTCCCCTCTAGACTCAACCCTTAGCCCTCTTTGCCGCCTTCTTTCTCGTATTTTGGTCGAGAACCGTTTTCCGGAGTCGGACTGCGTCGGGTGTGATCTCAATCAACTCGTCATCCTCAATAAACTCTAGCGCCATTTCCAGCGTAATCCTTCTAGGAGGCTCTAGTTTGATGCTCTCATCCGAACCGGCAGCCCTCATGTTCGTGAGTTTCTTTTCCTTACCAACGTTTACATCGAGGTCACCCGGCCTGGCGTTTTCTCCAACAATCATCCCACCATAAACCTCTTCACCAGGTGACACAAAGAGAGTGCCTCGTTCTTGGAGATTTTGCAGAGCGAATCCGACTGCCCTACCAACCCGATCGGCAACAAGCACGCCTCGCCCTCGGCCCTTGAGCACTCCGGCCCATGTGCCCCAAGAGTGGAACTGATGATGAAGAACACCGTCTCCGCGAGTGTCAGTGAGGAATTCTGACCGGTAGCCAACAAGTCCACGGGCGGGAACACGTAAGCTTAGTCTAGTGGTTCCCGAGTCACCCATCGGTCGCAGATCTGTCATCTCTCCTTTTCTGGATCCTAGCTTCTCGATAACGGTGCCAACTAGTTCAGAGGGGACCTCAATTAGTGCCTCCTCGTAAGGCTCCTGTAATTCTCCATCAACACCGGTCCGAGTTATCACCCTCGGTCGCGAAACCTGAAACTCATAACCCTCCCGTCGCATCGTCTCGATGAGTATGGATAAGTGAAGCTCGCCACGCCCGCTTACCGTCAGGGTCTCTGGCTGCTCCGTATCCTCAACGCGCAGAGCCACATTCTGTTCTAGTTCCCTATATAGTCGCTCACGGAGGTGTCGGCTTGTCACAAATTTGCCGGACTGTCCTGCAAATGGTGAGTTATTGACCGTGAAGTCCATGGACAAGGTAGGCTCTTCGACCGCGATCCCGAGTAAACGCTCCTGATGCTCTGGATCACTCAACGTTTTCCCGATCTCCACACCTTCAATCCCGGTGAGTGCTACGATATCGCCTGCGTTTACCTGCTCAACCTCAATACGTTCTAGCCCACTAAACGTGTAGAGCTTAGCAACCTTAGCCTCTTCAGCCTCAGTTACATCGTCGACCATGCCAGGGCTACCAACATCAAGAAGAGCAACACGCTGGCCCACACATACCTGCCCCCGCTCTATGCGCCCGATGGCAATCCGGCCCAAATAAGAAGAGTGATCAAGGGTTGAGACCAGCATCTGAAACGGACCAGTGGAATCGACCTCCGGTTCCGGAAAGTGCGATACAATTCCATCAAACAGTGGCCTTAAGTCTCCTTCACTTAGCTCCGGAGTATCTCCTGCCCAACCGTCACGCCCCACAGCGTATAGAAATGGTGAATCAAGCTGCCGTTCAGTCGCTTCCAAATCCATGAAAAGCTCTAGTACTTCATCATGCACCTCGGCCGGACGAGCATCCCCGCGGTCGATCTTGTTGATCACCACGAGTGAGAGGAGTTCAAGCTCAAGAGCCTTTCTCGTAACAAAACGAGTCTGTGGCATAGGCCCTTCCGCTGCATCCACGAGCAGGACAACTCCATCGACCATTCTCAGAATCCGTTCTACTTCACCCCCGAAGTCGGCATGTCCTGGGGTATCAACAATGTTGATCTTCACCTCATTCCAATACACTGCAGTATTCTTAGCAAGAATTGTGATCCCCCGCTCTCGCTCTAGGGGATTCGAATCCAAAACACGCTCCTGCACCTGCTGGTTGTCACGAAAGACTCCGGCTTGCCGAAACATCTGATCGACTAGAGTGGTTTTTCCGTGATCAACGTGTGCGATTATGGCAATATTGCGGATGGGCATTGTTCGGGCGGTCCCCGGCGACCGAGACGCTGAGATCAGAGCCCGTTAAGTTAATCGCTTTCCTTCTATACTCTCAGTGCAAAACCTCATCGGAGTCACTTCTCTTGCGAACTATTTCTTCGGCACTATTCGCCCTAGTGGCCATCCTGGTACCCGATTTTTCCCTGCTCTCTGCTCAGGAGTTAGCTCCTGCGTACGCCGCAGAGGCCCGCGAGCTAGCGGTAGATCCTCAAATTGTGAAAGCGTTTGCGCTTGCTGAAGAGCTAGATCAGTGGTCCCTCGAGAGACTGATTGAACTGACAGAGATTCCGGCACCTCCATTCTTAGAAGAAGCTAGGGGTCGGCGTTTTGCTGAGTTACTAAAACAGTTTGGTGCAGATTCCGTCTGGACCGACATAGAAGGAAATGTGATTGGGCTGCGCCGTGGCCGAGGGAGGGAAAGGACGATTGGTTTCGGTGGCCACCTGGACACAGTCTTCCCGGAGGGAACTGATGTCACAGTCCGCCAGGTTGGCGACACCCTCTTCGCACCTGGGATTGGCGATGATACTCGGGGGCTAGTTGTTGTGCTGACAGCTCTTCGGGCGATGGAAGAGGCCGGAGTTGAAACTGAGGACGATATTCTCTTCGTTGGCGTGGTAGGAGAGGAAGGTCTCGGAGACCTCAGGGGGATGAAGCATTTATTTCGTGCTACGAATGAGGCGCCTGACGTTTGGATTGATGTCGACGGTGGTGGCCTTAGTCGATTAGTCACTATGGGATTGGGTTCCGTTCGTTACCGCGTCGCTTTTAATGGGCCAGGAGGGCACTCGTGGGGTGCCTTCGGCCTGGTAAATCCAGCACACGCAATGAGCCGGGCCGTTCGGTACTTTCAAGATATTGCAGATACTCTTACGAGGAATGGGGCCCGTACCAGCTATAACGTAGGCCGAATCGGAGGGGGGACTTCAGTAAACTCGATCCCTGCAGAAACATGGATGGAGGTCGATATGCGCTCGGAAAATCCCGAGAGTCTCGACCGTATCGAACAAGTCTTCTTGGACGCGATGAACCGTGGATTAAACGAAGAGAACCGCCTCCGTCGTAGTGGACCCCCTCTGACACTTGAGAACAGAAAAGTGGGAGACAGGCCTTCTGGCTCCCTCGAATCATCACTCCCACTCATCCAGCGAGCATTGGCCACTACTGCAGTTTTTGGTGTGTCAGCTGAACTGGCTCGATCATCAACAGACTCGAACGTCCCAATCGCACAAGGGGTTCCAGCAGTAACCATTGGCCGAGGAGGTGTCGGAGGTGAGGGGCACTCGCCTGGGGAGTGGTGGATCAACCAAGATGGCCATCTTGCGATACAACGCGCTTTGTTGCTTGTTGTGGCTGAAGCAGGCCTCGCTAATCCCATTTCCTAGGATCACTCTGGGATGCGCAGACACATGGATTGGTGCTAGGATTTAGGATGCACTACGAACAGGCCACCAGTGGTATCCGCGTGCGGGTTCAGCCGCGCTTCTCTCTCTCTGATTCAGATCCGGAGGATGGGGTTTACGTATTTTCCTACGAGATAGAGATGGAAAACCAAGGTGATACAACTGCACAGCTACTCTTCCGACATTGGAGAATCCACGATTCAATCGGAGATGATACTGAAGTAGACGGTGAAGGGGTTGTCGGCATGAAGCCAGTGCTTAACCCTGGAGAATCTCACATGTACAAAAGCTTCTGTGTGCTCCGATCTCCGGTCGGTTATATGGAGGGTTACTACACATTCGTAAGACCTGATGGAGAACGCTTCCGTGCTGAAGTGCCCCGATTCGAGCTGAACGGCCCAATAATCATCCCGAATGCAATCCATACTGATGACCAGAGCGACAATGTACAGGAGATGAACTGACTACTCAGTCTGTTTAAAGATTATCAAACCTGTTTTTGCGAGGGCGTTGGCAGTGCTTACCCGATGTTATTATCGTTTACTGCTTTAACCACCTCATCCCTGTCGTATATCAGGGGGAAATGTGAACGATTCCGTCGCCATTGATGCTAAGCGTATTCTGCTTCGCTATGGAGCACCAATCGCTGTGTTAGATAAGGTATCTGAGTCTCACCGTGTGGATTTCGCACGTGTGATTGCTCGGACGACCCTCGCTAGCCGGGAACCGCGGCTTAAAGAGCTTCTTATAGAACACGGTTATCTAGAAGAAGACTGAAGCCTGGGGCTTAAGTAATCGACGGCATCCTCCCCTGGGCATTCAAGCCTAGGGACTCAACCGTCTATCTTTCTGTTAGTCGGCTAACGCACTCGTCCTCCACTCGAAGACATTCTCCTGCTCGAAGCAGAGAATACTCTCACGTTGTCGAGTGCCTTACTCTCTCATCGCTGCAGCCTAAGGCTTAGCTTGCCCGGATCCCTTCCTGGAGAGGACCTATGATTCTTCGAGCTATCACGCTCCTTACTGTAATCGCACTCGCCAAACCATTGTCAGCACAGGAACAGACAGTGCTGATCAGGAATGGACGTGTGATGGATGGTTCGGGTAATCCTTGGGTGCGTGCTGACGTGCTTATACAAGGGGACAAGATCATAGAGATCGGAGACCTAGGTGACGCATCAGCGGATGAAGTGATCGATGCAACCGGGCTATACGTCACCCCTGGGTTCATTGATACACACTCCCATTCTGGCCCAGGACTGGCCTCCGCAGGCCTCAGCCATGCAGAGCCACTCCTCGCAATGGGCCTCACAACCATTTTCGCAAATCCTGACGGCGGCGGGCCCATCGATTTGAATGCGCAACGTGCCGACCTTGAAAGAGATGGGCTAGGCGTCAATGTAGCCCAGTTGATAGGCCATGGGTCCGTAAGGTCACGGGTAATCGGCCAACAGGACCGCGTGGCTTCATCTGCGGAATTAGAACGCATGCGAGTCCTCGTCCGTGATGCCATGGAAGAGGGGGCTTGGGGCCTATCCTCAGGCACCTTCTACGTTCCGGGCAATTATGCGCCACCGGAAGAAATCGAAGAGCTTGCCAAAGTCGTCGCCCCCTACAGGGGCTCTTACACGAGTCACTACCGCGATGAGTCCACTTACAGTGTTGGGCTAATCGCTGCCGTAGACGAAGTGATCAACGTAGGCCGTGTTGCAGGCATCCCAGCAATTCTCACTCACGTTAAGGCTCTAGGGCCATTCGTCTGGGGATATGGAGCAGCGATCGTTCAGCGTGTAGAACGCGCCCGCAAAGAAGGGGTCCAGGTCTTCGCGGACCAGTACCCCTATACCGCCTCCGCCACAGGCCTAGAGGCTGCCCTCTTGCCTCGTTGGTCCCAGGCCGGAGGCCGAGACTCACTGATGGCTCGTCTGGATAACCCTCGGATACTAGAACGTATCAAGGAGGGGATGATTGAGGGGCTTGCCCGACGAGGTGGGGCAGACCGCATCCAATTCCGCAGATACCGTCCTAACGAATCAATCGAAGGACAGCTCCTGAGTGAGGTCGCTGAAGAGAGGGGTCAGCATCCTATCGACACGGCTATTGACCTCATCAAGGCCGGAAGCGTGAGCATTGTCTCATACAATATGAACGATGAGGACGTAGAAACACTGATGGTGCAGCCGTGGACCATGACTTCTTCAGATGGCGGCTTGGTACCCCTAAACGAAGGTGTACCGCACCCGCGGAGCTATGGAACCTTTGCTCGTAAAATCCGGTTGTACGTCCAAGAAAAGGGGGTTGTGACTCTTGAGCATGCAATTCGGAGCATGACCTCGCTTCCTGCCCAGGTGTTCGGCATGACTAACCGTGGAATGCTCAGACCAGGGATGACTGCAGATATCGCAATATTCGATCTAGGCGCAGTGCGAGATCTCGCCGAATATGCGGACCCCCATCACTATTCCGAGGGGATGATTCATGTCTTTGTAAACGGCAGAGCAGCAATCCGGGAGGGAGCTTTCACTGGGATCAGAGCAGGCCGTGTTCTCCGGAAACAAACTCGAGAGATCTCCTGACAGAGCAGAACCCACCTCAACGTGTGCATCCATAAGAATAAGTGGCAGGTAACCCTCCAACCTTTATGACCGATGAAGGAGAAGCCCCTTGAGTGCAATTCGTAACTTCATCGAAAGGCACTTTAGACACTTCAATGCCAGGGAAGTCGTTGAAGCTGCTCGAGCCTATGAGACGCACTTGGAGAAGGGGGGGAAAATGCTCCTCGCTATGGCCGGCGCGATGTCAACTGGAGAAATCGGGATCATCCTGGCACGTATGATTCGTGAGGGTAAAGTCCATGCTATCTCATGCACCGGCGCTAACCTTGAAGAGGACGTTTTCAACCTTATATCAAACGATGATTATGAGGTTATCCCCTCATGGCGAGATCTCTCTCCTGATGATGAACGGGAACTACGCGACCGCGGGATGAACCGTGTTACAGACACGTGCATCCCCGAGAACGCTATGCGGCAAATTGAAGAGCGTTTACTCGAATGCTGGCAACGAGCAGCCGCGGTAGGAGATCGCAGAATGCCTGTCGACTTTTTCCTTGAAATCCTTGATGACCCAACGCTAGCTGAACACTATCAGGTCGACCCTAGCCACTCGTGGCTGCTAGCAGCGAAGGAGGCAGATATTCCAGTCTACGTACCCGGATGGGAAGACTCCACAATAGGCAATATGTTCACTGCCAATGTGATGATCGGGCGCCTTCCCAATCATCTCTCCGTCAAAACTGGAACGGAGCAATTCCAGGCGCTTATGGAGTGGTATGAGAGTGAACACAGTTCCAGTGCGAGTGAATCTATCGGTTTTTTCCAGATCGGTGGTGGAATAGCAGGCGACTTCGCAATCTGTGCAGTGCCGTGCCTCGTCCAAGACCTTAAGCATGAGGTCCCATGCTGGAGCTACTTATGTCAGATCACTGACGCCCAACCATCCTTTGGAGGTTACTCTGGCGCACCTGCAAATGAAAAGATTACATGGGGCAAGATCGACTCGGATACACCGAGGTTCGAGATCAACTCTGATGCTTCAATTGTTGCCCCTCTGATTTTTGCATGGGTGCTTGGAGACTAAGATCACATTTCTTAGCAAGAGTACTTTCGTAGTCGGTAACCTCGACGCTGATTTTGGCTGGAGATAGCTTCGATTCATGATACCAAGCCCACTGTCGAGATCGATCGAAGACTACCTTAAGGCGATTTACGACCTCTCTCGAGGGGAGGAACCGGCATCAACAAGCGCAATCGCTGAAGCACTAGACATCCAACCTGCTTCCGTGACCGGAATGGTTAAGCGTCTGGCGGAGATAGGTCTTCTAGAGCACGTACCATATCGGGGTGTTCGCCTTACCAAAGCAGGGCACCGCGAAGCCCTCAGGGTGCTGCGACGACACAGGGTCATTGAGGCTTACCTTTGCGAGCGGCTGGGCTATCCTTGGGATGATGTTCATGCCGAAGCTGAACGCCTGGAGCACGCTGCCTCGGATGATCTTGTCGAACGCATGGCAAGCGCTCTGGGCTATCCTAGCCATGACCCTCATGGCGCCCCTATCCCCACAACAACGGGTGATATAGAGCACATGGATCTTGCGACGTTAGCTGATGCAGCTCCTGGAGCCAGATTGCGTATTCAGGCGGTTCGAGATGAAGAGGCAAAAGAGCTGAGAACGATGGCTGCCGACGGGCTTCTTCCAGGAGTCAACGTGCTGGTTAATGAGGGGCCGCAGGTCGAAGGTGTGGTCGACATTGTGGTAGGAGACAGCCAAGGACCATCCCTCGCGGTCAAGACTGAGTTAGCCAGACGAATCTATGTTGAACTCCAAGAGGAGTAAGGTTGAGTGCACACCCAGTCATAGTTGGCATCGCAGGAGGTAGCGGCTCAGGTAAGTCAACGATTGTAGCAGAACTTGTGCGCCTGCTCGGTCTCGGTATCACGACTGTCATCCGCCACGACTGGTATTACCGCGACCTCTCTCATTTGGAGTTAAAAGACAGGACTGAAGTAAACTTTGATCACCCATCAAGCCTTGAGACAGAACTCCTGGTCAAGCACGTTATGACCTTGATCGCTGGAAACTCGGTAGATGCACCTTCCTACGATTTCGCCACACACACTCGATCTTCAGCCACGATACAATTAAAACCTTCTCAGGTCCTGATCTTGGATGGAATCCTCGCTCTCGCCCATGAACAGCTGCGCGAGCTCATGGATATTTGCGTCTTCGTTGACACGGATGTCAAAAAGCGCCTGGAGAGGCGATTAGAACGGGACTCAGGTGAAAGGGAACGAAGCCCAGCGTCCGTGATTCAACAATTCAAGAGTACCGTGTTGCCTATGCATAACAAGTTTGTCGAGCCGAGTCGGGAATATGCTGACATAACGATGTCCGGAGGTCACCAAGATTTCGCAACTCTGAAGCAGCTAGCGTTCCAAGTTCAGGAACTCTTGGCCAAACGCACTCTATCGACCAGCTGAGCTTGCGCTCAAGAAGTTGGACAGGCTGGAAGCTCGTAGGCAGCTCCAGACGAATCTGGATCCACGACCATTTCAAATGTCCGGGTTACGGTCGCACCAAAAACACCCGTACCATCTCCGGTCACACTCGGGATCGAGACCCTACCCGACGGATTGAAATTTCCACCGCGAGCCCAGTTTGCATAGTTGCGATTAGCTGCGGTAACAGTCACGGACGCCTGGGACCCTGGTGTGAGGCCCTTCTGTAGTTGAGCTGCTATTTCTGCATCCAGATCGAACCGTTGAAAGATCCCAAACTCCCTAGGGAACACGATTGTCGTATCACTGGCTGACAGAGATAACCCCAGGAGCCAGAGCGAGTCTGCTTCATTAGTGGAAGCCACCGTTCCTGAAAGGCTGTTTTCTAGACCGACAATTAGGGTTTCGCTTACATAAGCCCAGGTGCCATTTGATCTAGACCATTGAACGGTGAGGGCTGTGTCGGGTGGCAGCAGGCACCGCGAGCCATCCTCAAGGCCTGTCAGCGTAAATTCTCCTGGGATCGTTGTTGCACTACGAAGGGTGCGTCCCCGAGTGAGTTCGATGGTTAATTCAAGCTGCTCACCCGGCTGAAACTCGTCAGCCGCTTGCTGCGAGGCCAAATAACACGTTCCCCTCGTACGGTTCTTAGGCCGCTCCTGGCGACAAGCATCTTCGTCAGCCTCCTGCAGTTCAACGCTAGCTGTGCCTCCACGTGTAATGACAACACGGGCACCAGGAACTGAATAGCCAAGAGTACGATGTAAGAACGCCATAACTCGATTTCCACCGAGAAATGCTCCGCCTATTTGAACGTGAACCTCTGCTACAACCAGATCCTCCAACTCAACAATCAGTGTTTCTTGGATGCCACAACCAGCTGAAGCCAAGACCAGCAGCAAGCTCAGTACACTGCGTTGACGTCTCACTAGAACCGCACCTCAAAACCAAACGTAGGAAGGATTGGAAACATCGAGATTCCAGATCGTGTGGGAGGCCTTGCCCTATAATCGAAAAAATAGAAGAGAACGTTCTTCCTATTGTACACGTTCACGAGGTTTAGGTACGGGACTAGGCTACCCCAGGTCTTCTCGAAGGTCTTGCGGAAACTCAAGTCCAACCGGTGGTAGGGTGCATAGCGAGATCCATTGCGCTCGCCGAGCACGACTGCATTGCCATCCCTGTCGAGAAGTCCCTGCTCTCTAAGGAAATCAGGCAAGTAATACCGGTGTGCTCCAATCGGTCTCGTGTACGGAGTTCCAGTACCGAAATTCCAGCGGAGTCCACCATCCCACCCACCCGGCAACGGATATCTGAGCACCAGGTCAAAATCGATCCTGCGGTCAAAGATTGGTGGGTAAGTAACGTCCGGTTGAGGGATGAATGGCGAATAGGTGTCGGGGAAAGTGCGATCAGCCTTGAGAAAGGACAGCGTGACCCAACCAGTGACTGTACCGGCTTCCTTGCGGATGAGCAGATCAGCACCGTACGAGAGCCCCTCACCACCCAGAATGTCATCAAACTCGTCGTTCGGATCGTCCGCACCATTCACTGCGACAACCCCATCGAAGGTACGGGTGTAGCCCTCCAGTGCCCAAAACCAGTCCTGACCGACATAACCTTCGATCCCGAGTTGTAGCTGGTCTGACACTACTGGGGGAGCACGGTCTCCGGCGACAACCCAAACATCCAATCCAATGGGCAAATCCTCATCTCGCAGGGAATGCAAGAATTGTGTGTACCTGCCCGCAGCTAACTTAAGAGCAGTGTTCCCATCATTGAAGAAACGCTTCAGGGCAACTCGGGGTGCGATTTCCGTCATCGGATCACCCTGATTCGGGCGCCATAGATCCAAGCGAGTCCCTGCTTCGATTACCCACTCACGTGGCTGTGACCATGAAGCCTGTGCGTAGGATCCAGTCAGCAAACCTGAGCCAATTCCGCCACCGAATTGGCTACCCCCGGTTTCGAGAAGATTATCGTATCCCATCCACTCTACTGACCCCCCGACCTTAGCTTGGAGGGCCGGCGAAGGACGGGTATCCAGGTCAACCCTGAACTGGCGCTGGTTGATCACGCTTCTGAAATTTGTATCCGCGAAATCCGGTAAGCCTAGCTTACTCCCGTAGCGGCTAAGATTTGCCCGCACGTCGAGTGAACCTCCTCCACGTCTGGCACGAGTCCACCGCAGGCCGACCACATCGTTACCCCAATCCCAATTGATCCGTAGTGGGAAATTTTCGAGTTCGAGACGAGTCAGATCAACCACGTCATCACCTGTATACGCAGTCAACACAAGGCGATCACCCGAGTGCGTCCACCCCTCAACTACAGCCTGAAAATCTGTGAGATGGTAGGGGAACTCGAACACTGGCTTGAGTAGCACATCGAAGTATGAACGTCGGACCGACGCTCGCCACTTCAGGTCAGCTAGCCCAAGAGAATTGAGAGCTTTTGAAGATGCCCCACCGCCTACGGCAACCCGACTTGCGAGCAGAGAAATCCCTGCATCTACACCAAACTCTCCATCCCCAGGGTCACTCTCTATCTGGAGTACAGACGAGACTCGACCTCCGTGTTCTGCAGAAAATCCACCTGATTGGAGTTCCGCTCGA
>Ga0163108_10000235_pt1 | contig 41320 bp, 47 predicted proteins | sample Fk1155metaG_FD_109644 | JGI IMG/M metagenome (GOLD analysis project Ga0163108, IMG submission 109644) | Marine microbial communities from the Central Pacific Ocean - Fk160115 155m metaG | ecosystem: Environmental > Aquatic > Marine > Oceanic > Photic zone | place: The Central Pacific Ocean...
ACGAATCGCAGATTTGAAAGTGAACAGGAAAGTCAATGAAATCAACGATCTACCAACACCACCTCCGCGCCAGTGCTAGCTTTTCGTACCGTCACTTATTGCACTGAAAACGAGGAGACCCCGATGCATTGATCGTGGGTGAGGTAGTGCTCGACGGCCGCAGCTTTCTGCGCCTGAGAGAACTTTGGTTCACGGCCTGCATAGCCCATCGGCAGGTCGAGCTTGCGCTGGTACTCGTTGTACCAACCCTTCAAAGAACTCTTCGTTGGGTAGCCCAGTTGCCGGATGGTGGGCCTGACACGCTTGCCCAGCTTGATGTAGAGCTCAGCGGCTCGGATTCGAGCTTCGTAGGAATACATGAACTACTTTCAGGTAGTCCAAGTTTTTGTCCGCACCCCCCGGTGGGTTAGGTTTACGTGGAAATCAACACTTGGGGACAAAGCTGCAACAGCACACCTCGTCACTGAGCAGGCCGCTTCAGGGCGCGGAGCGCTGGGTGCGTTCATGGTGACGCTCACATCTTGCTCGGCGCATTGACGCCGAGAATCGCGAGGCCATTGTGCAGCACTCGCGCTGTAGCGGCGACTAGCGCCAAACGGGCTTTCTTGACACTCTCGTCAACAACCAGAATGCGCTCGGCGTCATAGTAGCTGTGATAGCTGGCGGCCAGTTCGCGCAGGTAGAAAGTGACATCGTGCGGCGCGAAATCCTTCGCCGCTGCGGTCAGCATGTCGGGGTACTTGGCGAGCAGCAGCATGAGTTCCTGCGCAGCCGGGCTTTCGAGTGCCAAAAGTTCAACGTCGTGCAAGGATGCCACGTCGCCGCCCCAGCTCGCCAACACCGAGCAGATGCGCGCATGCGCGTACTGCACGTAGTACACCGGGTTGTCATTGTTCTTCGTCACTGCGAGGTCGACGTCGAATGTGTATTCGGTGTCGGGTTTGCGGCTCAGCAGAAAGAAGCGGACCGCGTCGGTGCTGGTCCATTCGATCAGATCCCGCAGCGTGACGTAGCTACCAGCGCGCTTGCTTATCTTGACCTCCTCCCCACCCTTCATGACGCGTACCATCGTGTGCAGCACATAGTCGGGGTAACTGGCTGGAATGCTTTTGTCCACACCCTGCAGGCCGGCGCGTACGCGTGCGATGGTTCCGTGGTGGTCAGTCCCCTGGATGTTGACGACCGTGTGGAAGCCCCGCTCCCACTTGGAAACGTGGTAAGCCACGTCGGGCACGAAATAGGTGTACGTGCCATCGCCCTTCTTCATGACGCGGTCCTTGTCGTCGCCGTAGTCGCTCGACCGAAGCCACAGCGCGCCGTCCTGCTCGTACGTTTTGCCGGCGGCCACAAGCTTGAACACGATCGATTCGACTCGTCCGCTAGAGTACAGGCTGGACTCAAGGTAGTAGTTGTCGAAGCGCACTCGAAACGCCTGCAGATCGAGATCTTGCTCCCGACGCAGGTAGGCCACGGCGAATTGACGTATGGAGTCAATGTCGTCGACGTCGCCGCTAGCGGTGACCGCGCGGTCTTCCGATTTCACGGTCTTCTTTGCCTTGAAGTCCTCGGCAATGTCGGCGATATAGTCGCCGTTGTAAGCCGCAGCCTTTTCGCCGCTCGGCCAATCGGCGTCGCCCGGCTTCAGGCCCCTGGAACGCATTTGCACACTTCTGGCCAGCGTCTGAATCTGAACGCCGGCGTCGTTGTAATAGAACTCGCGGTACACCGCATCGCCCTGCGAGGCGCGCAGGTTGCAGATGGCATCACCCAACGCCGCCTGGCGGCCGTGGCCCACATGCAGTGGGCCGGTCGGGTTGGCCGAGACGAACTCGACCAGCACCTTTTCGCCGGTGGCCGGCTGGCGACCGTACGCCTCACCAGCGACTAGCACTTCGCGCACCACCTGCTGCTTGGCGGCTGCCTTCAAACGGATGTTGAGGAATCCGGGGCCGGCAATCTCGACCGCCTGCACCCACTGCTCGAACGCAGGCTTCGCCAGCAAGGCCGCGCTCAGTTCTTCGGCGAGTTCGCGCGGCTTGCGGCCGAGCGATTTGGCGAGTTGCATTGCAGCAGTGCTTGCGAAATCGCCGTGCGCCGCCACCTTGGGAGACTCGAACACGCCTTTGGCGCCAGCGCCGGGCGAGAATGATTCGAGCGTGTTCGCGAGCGCTGCGAGCAGCTCCTGTTTAACCAATAGCATCCGCGAATTTTAACGGGGCAAACCTGAGACCGGCGCACCGAGTCACCGAGCATCCGACTTAGGTCGCTAAATATGACTGGTTCCGGCCCGGGGCGGCTGTCACCTTCAACCCCTAAAGGACAAATACGCAATGAAAGAGTCCCTTTCCCCAAAAGGCGCTCGGCGTCTGTCGCTCCTTCGACACCCACGCGCAAGACAAGATTGCTGCACCGGCCAATGCTGCCGGCACGAACTGCAACGCCAAGGCAATGGACAAAACGGTCATCCGCTCGTCGCCGCCTCCAAGTCCAGCTTCGTGAAGAAGTGTGAAGTTGCCGCCAACGGCTGATCGCTGCGCGGACGCGAGTTGCGTCACTTGAAAAAAGCCTGCTGTGTTCGTGCTTTCTGCTGCCCGGAGCGGCGTGGCTATCTGCCAATAAATAACGCACGTAAGGCAGAACGGGATCACCGGAATCAGGTGCGCCTGCACCACCCCCCAACCTGTGCGCTCTACGCATTGCGTCTTTCGCCGCAGTAAGACACAACGGAACCAAAATTCACCGTTGCAATCGTATCGGTCCGAGTCGGACTGCCCGCACCAATACCTGATAGCTGCGCTACCTCGACGCCAAGCACGAGCAGGACTACTCGACAAGTTGACTGGCGCGTTGTACTGACCTGATCGAAGCGGCGACTACTTTCGAGACGAGTCCTCGTGGCTAGGTTCGCGCGTCAGGGAGCGCGACCTCTGAGAAGTGCTGTCGGATGAAATCCAGTTTGGGATCGATATAGCGACGGCAGAAGGGCCTGTTCGGATCGTTTCGATAGTAGTTCTGGTAACGCTCCTCCGACGCCCTGAAACTTCTAAATGGGACAACGAGGGTATGCACCGCCTTGCCAGACTCGATGGCGAAGCGAGCTATCACCAGCTCAGCCTCATGCCGCTGGCTATCTTCAAAGATGTAGATCGCACTTCGGTACTTGCCACGGGGGGAGCGGGCCCTGGTAGCAGAATGTGTTCTTAGATGCACCTCGGAAAGCGTTGCCAAGCCAATAACCGAGGGGTCAAAGGTAACGATCACCCCCTCTGCCCAAGTATCTGCGGGCGCGCCCGCTTGGACAAAACCCTGGTCAACCTGGGCGACTCCGCGCAACGCTTGGAACACCCCTTCTGTGCACCAATGGCATCCGCCTCCAAAGCCAAGCTTCGCCATCTTCAGCTCCCACTCAAAGGCGTAATTTTCGACGTGGGCCTGCCCAGTTGGACACCACGAATGAGGGGAATGAACCGCGCCGAAACTTGGTCCACTTGGACGTCAGTGCAATGACTCGTGCCTTCACCGATCCTAATATCTGAATTGATCGGATAGCTGTTCGTCCTCATGCTCTTCAGAGCATCCGAGGTGGTTATCCCCGCACATTTCGGTGAAATCAAAGAGTGTCGGAACGGTGCAGCACTGGTTTTTTTCATCGCTAGGACTTTCTCATCATGGCTTACACCGGAGCCAACACCGGATACCACCACGAATGGTGATTCATAGAAAATCAACTACTTCTCGAAAGCTGCATCGAACTCGGCATGCTCCATCTCACTTCCCAAAAATTGATCCCGTAGACGCGCTGGTATTCGAGGTAGTTGGCCCCGGACCGCGCAAAGAGCACTGGACAGAATCCAGCAGCCGACTAGACCCGAGGTGGGCAGAAAAGCTGGCATCCTGAACGAGGATTTCGCTCTGCCCGCTGGCATCGTTGACATGAAAAAACCGCGCAATCCCTTGAGCGGGCAGATAGACGAGTGTTCACACACCTCAAACAGACTTTGGTCAACCGCAGAGGGTGGAAAGTGGTGGCTTCCATTGACGTCAACTGTCTCATCGCTTGTAGCGATGGCGGTGTTTTTCCAGAATGCTGATACCAACGAAACCTCCTCCCATATTCATCAATCGACACGTGGCGGGCTGGCTGTCGATAGGACTGAATTACTCAATTCGCAGGCGGACTACGATCTAGCAGTTTGTCGAGCATGCCTTTAGCATCGAGCTCGAAAAGGTCGTCGAAACCACCGACATGCGTGCCGTTGATGAATATCTGCGGCACGGTGTTTCGACCCGACGCTTGCGTCATGGCCTGGCGGTGATCGCGGTCTGCCTCGATATCGAGCTCTTTCCATTTCACCCCTTTTTCCTTGAGGAGCGTCTTCGCCCGTCGGCAAAACGGGCACCAGCTCGTTGTGTATAGGAGGACATCAGGTTTCATATTGCGTCTCTGAAAATTGATCTTTGAGGCTGAGCTTGTCGAGTCTCAGTCGAAGGTGAAAAGAAGGCTTGAGCGCTGGGTCCAGAAATTTGACTTCGGTACTCTCGCGAACAACACCACTCTGTTGCACTAGCTGATACAGCCGCTGTCCTTAGAAAACACTGCGCCCACTTGGGCCAATTTTCTTGCCGTGGTATTTGACACGCAATACCTTCAGGCACCACCGTCTATACGGATCAACGCTGACGAGGACACCGAGAGATACGGGTCGAACGCTTTGCTTTCGGCCATTCGGCGTAGATTCGCTCCATCGCTCCGGCCATCGGGACCCCTCAGTTGTTACTCGTCAAATCTGCCCGCCGCCGCGAATCCGCTTCAACCAGGCGCGCAACAGGTCGTTCAGGGAGGTCGTCGATCGAGTCTTTGCATCTACCTTTACGATAATGGCTGCGTACATGTTTACTTACCGCCCGGCTTGGGCAGGCTGACGATGTGCCCGGCGGCCACGACACACTCGGCGGTGCTGGCCGCCACGTGTTGCCTACTATCACCACAGGCCTGATCGGCAACGCCGGACAGTTCACACGGCAGCACTGGCATCGGGCAGCTTGGCAATCACCTTGATCTCGAACTGGAACCCATACAGCCAGGTAACGCCAATAGCTGTGAGTGTGGGGTGCGGAGCATCGCCCCAGTACTCTCCAACCACTTCCCAGATGGTTTCGAACTTCGACTCGGGATCGACGATGAAAACGGTCACATCGACCACGTCCTTGAACGTACAGCCGGCGACTGAGAGGATGGCGTTCAGGTTGTCAAACGCAAGCCGGACTTGGGCTTGCAACTCGGGCTCCGGCGAACCATCGGAGCGGCTGCCCACTTGCCCCGAGACGAAGAGAAAACCGTTGGACCGGATCGCTGGCGAGTACCGGTTCTTTTCATACAGCGACTGGCGCCCGGCGGGAAAAACAACATCACGTTCAGACATGGAATACCTCTTTTTAGTGGGGATGGACTAGCCACCCAAAGCGCCCAATCAAGGTCACCCGTTACCAGAGCGCTCCGATGATCAAGGGATCTATTGATGCGCTGATGCGCATGCAGGAGGCAGAGTTGAAGGATGCTCGGTACGAGCGCGGCGCCCTGAGGTGGAGTCACCCTATGCAACTTCTTCTACAGTGAGGCCCCGACCGTTAAATTGCACGGTGTCCCCTGCTTGGGCACCTCCTATCGCGTCGAAGATCGGCGCCATCGTCGAAATGCCCATGAGCTCACGCCCATGGCAGGTGAACTTGCTCGTTGACACTGCGATCACATAATAGCGGCCAGACAGTTTTACGACAGCGCCTTCGTCAACTGTCGACTTAGGGCCGAAATCAATCATCTTGAGCTTATCGAGTTTATCGGCGTAGTCATGGAGTGTGTCATCGAGCGCTTCAGCGAAGTCAGCTGCAACTTCGGCCTGAGCCTGCTCGTCGTTCTCGATCGGTTCGGTCGCATCAAGCCGGGCGGTCGAGAGATAATTCAGATAGTTGTCGCGTGCGCTATGCAAAGCTGACGTCTGCAGTGAAAGCATAGTTTCACGGATGTCCTCTTTATTCCAGTTCATCATCACCTCTTTTGTTTCGATAGTACAAATGTCCAGTAGGCTGGTCTGTGACCGCCTCGGAGGGTTGCCTCTACGCTCGCCGACCCCGCTATTCATAGCTGATGAAGTCATCTCCCTGATAGGGGACCCTAATCAGCCGAGAATCTCGGATGATGCTAGTGACGAGCCAGACATATGACTGCTCGGCCGTATCGAAGCCGAGGATGCTGAAGGTTCCACCGAAAGGGCATGCTGGGAAGTCTGGAAAGCCCTCTCGCAGAACGAAACGCTCGGGCTCCCGCTCAAACTCGTTCTTGTAGACTTTGCGCAGTCCGTGCTTACTCGGCGCATCCTGGTCACCTGCCGGCGCTGCTTCCCGATGCTCTACAAGCCGTTCAGAAAGTTCGCGGTCACACATTTCGTCGAACACGTCGAACGCATCGATCAGCAAGCCTTTATGGTTGGTCGCTGGATCGGTGATCGCGTAGATGTTGGAGGAATCTCCGACATCATCTCCGCTTTCAAGACGCAACGCCGCGTCGACGCGAATGGTGCGCGAATCGAGGATAGATCCTAGTTCGAGATCAACGAGATTGCCGTTCTGGACGCGGTATTCGCGGTCATAGCCTTTGGCGATGAAGGATTGGACGGCTTCTAGAACATCGTTCACGTGGGATGTCATGGATGCCCCTTCGCCTCGGGTCGAGTCGAACAAACTCCCGCACTAGGCGCGTTACCAACAAGGAGATGATGAAGAAAAACGCGACATGCGGTATTCATAGCCACTTGGCCTTTTTGAAACGAGCGAACAGGAAAACGCTAGACACCGCCATAAGCCCGAGCACGACGAAGTATCCATAGGCCGTATTCAGTCCCAGCATGTTCTTGAAGTTCATGCCGTATATTGCAGCGATCGTCCCCGGGACTGCCAGTATTGCCGCCCAAGCCGCGAGCTGGCGGGTGATCACACCAATCCTTTGCGCCTCCAGAAGGCTGCTGAACTCAAAGACCGTGGTCAGGCCCTGAAGGAGGCCGTCGACCATGGACTGCACACGATCGACGTGATCGGCGACATCGTTGAAGAACGGCCTCACTTCGGCACTGATGCAGGGAAAATGCCCCCGAACGAGCTTCCTGACAAGTTCAGCCATAGCTCCGAGCGTGCGTTGGAAACGCGTGAGTTCAGATCTCAGTAAAAATATGCGGGCGACTTCTTCTCGTCCGAGAAAGTCGTCTAACGACCGTCTCTCCATTGCTAGAACGTCATCCTCGATCATTTCGAAGATGGGCAAATACTGGTCAACAATACGGTGCAAGATCGCGTGCAGCACGTAGTCGACACCCTTTCCTAAAAGTGCCGGTGAAGCCTCGAGCTGCACCCGAAGGTTGCCAAGGGCTCCAGCGTTGCCATGACGCACGCTGATGAGATGATTGTGGCCGGTGAAGATCGCCGTTTTTCCATAGCAAATCTGGTCACCGATCAGCTCAGCGGTCTGAGCGACGACGTATAGCTCATCGTTGTAGGCTTCGAGCTTGGGCGGGCAAAGCGGGTGAATCGCGTTATCGATTGCCAACGGATGCAGGTGATAAGTAGCTTGGAGCGTGTGAAGTTCGTCGGCGGTGGGCTCGTGAAGTGCGATCCAGCAGAAGCCCGAGCGACTCTTATCCAGCTGGACACGCTCGTTGATCGCGATCTCTCGGATTCGCTTGCCTTCGTTGTAATAGTGGGCGGCGATGACGCTCATGCCGACCTCGCAGGGATGTGCAGGCCACGCTGAACTGCTGGTTTAGATAGCCCGCGTCCAAGCCATGCTTGGATATTCGAATAATTGCTGAGACTAAGGATATCCCCAGCTGCGTACGATTCAACCAGCGCATTTACCCAGCCGAGGGTCGCGATGTCCGCGATCGAATAATCACCGACCATCCAGTTGCGGCCTTCCAGCTGGCGATCCAAGACCCCCAGGAGACGCTTGGATTCGTCGACAAAGCACTGCCGAGGCCGCTTGTCCTCAAAGTCTTTGCCGCCATATCGCAGGAAGAAACCGAGCTGACCGAACATCGGCCCGATGGCCGACATCTGGAAGAACACCCAGGCCAGGGTCTTGTAACGGTTGGCGCGCGCATTCGGAATGAGCTGGCCCGTCTTGTCGGCGAGATAGAGAAGGATCGCACCGGATTCCCATACCGCAATGGGCCTACCGTCAGGGCCCGCCGGATCGATGATCGCCGGTATGCGGCCGTTTGGGTTCAGTGACACGAACGCTGGGTCCTTCGACTCGTTCTTTGAAATATCAATCAGATGGGGCTCATACGCCAAGCCAGTTTCCTCCAGCATGATCGACACCTTGACACCATTGGGTGTGGGAGCTGCATAAAGTTGCAGACGATCAGGATCTGATGCAGGCCAGCGCCGCGTGATCGGAAAGGATGAGAGGTCTGGCATGGTTCTGGGATCCTGGTGCTGCTGCAGCGGCGGACTCTGCAATGCCCCACCTCATTGAGGCTGGGTTCGATAACCGCGTCGTTGGACGATACGGTCACGAAGAGTGATGTAGTTCTGGCTGCAGGTTATATAGCGTCAGGATTTTTGCGCTTCGGAAGGATCCAGTCGGCACGTGGAAAGTGACAGGTATAGCCGCCAGGACGCTTCTCCAGATAGTCCTGGTGCTCCGGCTCGGCCTCCCAGAAATCGCCGGCCGGCTCCACCTCGGTGACCACTTTTCCATTCCAAAGCCCGGACGCATCCACATCGGCGATCGTCTCCTCGGCGACGTGCTTCTGCTCCACCCCGAGGTAATAGATGGCAGACCGGTAGGAGAGACCACGATCATTGCCTTGGCGGTTCTTCGTCGTCGGATCGTGGATCTGGAAAAAAAATTCCAAGATGCTCCGGTAACTCGTCAACTCCGAGGCGAAGACAATTTCGATCGCCTCGGCATGCGTGCCGTGGTTGCGATAAGTGGCGTTCGGAACATCGCCCCCGGTGTAGCCCACACGAGTTGAGATGACGCCGGGTAACTTGCGGATTAGGTCCTGCATTCCCCAGAAACAACCGCCGGCTAGGATGGCTTTTTCGTGATTCATCAAACGCTCTCCACTTGGTCGAGATAGGCACCATACCCCTCGACGGCCATCACTTCGCGAGGAATAAAGCGCAAAGATGCAGAGTTGATGCAATAGCGCAGGCCTCCTCGGTCTGCGGGGCCGTCGTTGAACACGTGGCCTAGGTGGCTGTCGCCATGCGTCGAACGAACTTCGGTGCGCACCATGCCATGCTCGGTGTCGCGTAATTCGTTCACATTCGCCGGAACGATCGGCTTGGTAAAGCTTGGCCAGCCAGTACCCGAATTGAACTTGTCCGCTGAGGCGAACAGCGGCTCTCCCGACACTATGTCGACATAAATGCCAGGCTCCTTGTTGTCGTTGTACTCTCCCGAGAAGGGCCTTTCGGTGCCCGACTTCTGGGTAACCCGACGTTGCTCGGGGGTCAGGCGGTCAAGTGCTGCTTGCGACTTTTCAAACTTCATGAAGTTCTCCTATGCTTAATTAGGGGCTAGGCACACTACGTTCAGCGCATCTTCTTAGTCATCAGAAGTGCCCTCCCTGAATCACCGGAAACACCCAATACTCATCTGGCGATAGGCGTAGACTGTCTATACGGCAAGAGAACAGTGAAAGCGGTAATCCTCAAGGACTATTGCTGCAGAACTTGCCTATCGCATCAGCTGCGAGCTTTTGGTTTACAAGACTCAGAACAAGTCCGCCTTTCACGCGGCAAAACGCATTTGTTGATGAAATGAAGCCTGCGGGATGAGCCAGATCAGTTTTGCGGACGTGGAGCAGAAAGCAGTCGCAGTGTCTCTAGACCATTGTTTCTTGGGTGTCCTCAGAGGTCAACAGGCCAATGTGTTTCATCGTCCGGCAAAAGAAGCCAAGAAACCTGAAGTGAGCCGCCCGTCTGAGACAGGCTCCGGTCAGAGCGGAACAGCCCGTCGCGGAGGCGCTGGCGTTTGCGTACCATCGGGATTGCGAGACGCCGCTCGACTTAAATTCACGTGGAGGCAGAAGCTTGAACGAACGACCGTTACTACGAATATCGCCAGGGGATCTCGAAGGTTTGCTTGGTACTCTCGATGTCAGTTTCGTTGCCCTTACGGAATGCGTGGTGAGCATGGGGTACAGCCTGGAACTGGGCGGTATGAACGCGCCTGGGATCCATTACAACGTCGTTGGTACTGGTCGGGCCGTGTTTGGCAATCGCGACCCTATACCGTTGATGCCCCACACGTTGATCATTGTGCCGCCCAATTCATCGTTTCGAATTGAGGTCGAAGGCAGCATGGGCTTCACAGCTCTGCGCTCCGTCAAGAAGCAGCCGCAGATGACCTCGTCGAGCACCATACGCAGATTCTCCGCAGGAGATGGAGATCCTTCCCTAATACTGGTGTGCGGTTACTTTTACGCTACCTACGGCGCCTGCGCCGACCTCTTCGCTGGCTTGACGGAGCCCATCTTCGAACAGTTCGACGTTGACGATCACGTCGACACGAAACTCCAGACAGCACTCAGCGAACTCGTCGCACAGGAAGTTGGCAGCGGTGCGATGAGTGCGGCTTTGCTAAAACAAGTCATTGTGCTGCTTTTACGGAGGTCGCTCGTCTCCATGAACGCCTGGGTGGAGCGTTTCTCGGTGCTCAAAGATCCTCTGGTCGCAAAAGCTTTTGCCGAAATGGCCATGCGTCCTGCCGATGATCATTCACTGCAAAGCCTCGCCCACACTGCCTGCCTCAGTCGTTCTGCTTTCGCCGCTCGATTTACTGAGGCTATCGGAAAGGCTCCGATGCAGGTACTGCGGGAGCTCCGACTGCGGCAAGCGATGTTCCAGCTGAAAGGCAGCGGCCTCGCCATCGATCTCGTCGCTCGCAATGCTGGATATGCCAGCCGGAGCAGTTTTACAAAGGCATTTCGAAGGACCTATGGAATAGAGCCCTCCGCAGTCCGTCGCACCGATGCGACGGCAGTTTAGCCTGACTCAGGATGTAGCGCCCTGCCCTACGCCCGATCACAGGCTTGCTCCATATCGCGCATATGCTTACACAGAGAAACCGCTTCATCCAATAGGTCCCCCGCGGAAACAACGGACGTCACCACTTCCGACCCGCGTTCAATTGTCTTGTGCACAGGACAGCGTGAGACGACTTCGAGGAGCTTCTGTTGCTGCTCGTCGCTCAGGCTTCCATCAAGCCGTATTTCTACGCCAAAGGAGTCCGTCGCGTCTAGTCCATTCCGGCGATGCGTGATCTTCACCCGAATCCGCTCCAGTGGCCACTTCTTGCGGGAAGCATACAAACGCATAGTCATCACCGAACAGGTTCCGAGGGCTGCGCTCAACAAATCGTACGGGTTGGGACCGGACCCAAGCCCCCCTATGCCTATTGGTTCATCCACGATGAATGTGGAGGAGCCAGCCCGCACTTTCAGCTGAAACGGGCCATTCTTGGTCTCGTCGATGACGATGGACTCCCCCACCACATCGGGTCGCTGATTCGTAGCCATATGAAACACCCCTCCAGGCGCCTGAAGTCTCTACTGGTCTAACGATCGCCAGAAACTGCCGGACGCGGTTACCAGATTGGAGAGCCTTTTCATGCTCACCCCCTACGACGTGGGCGACGCACCCGTAAGGTGCACCCGTGCCAGCAACTGAGAATGTACCCCCACCAAGACGTCACTGAATCCGGAAGAAGCGTCCGGCCCGCAGCGCCGAGTGGGGCCCTTCGCGTCGACCGCACGAGTCGCCCCCCCCCACCGCATTGATCGACCTGAGCAGTTTTCCCAGCAATCGATTTCTGCTTGGGATGTACCCAGCCCGGCCGGATGGAGTGCCGGGTCGAGCCCATCGTCAGCGCTTGCGATAGTCCTTATGCTCCGGCTCGGCCTCCCAAAAATCACCTGCTACATGCTGTAAAAAGCGGCCACTATGCTGGGAATGAATTTCAGCCAGTCATCGAATGAACCTCACTCAATGCTGGCACAACGTGCGTTCTTGAGGTAGGTGCAGTGTCCACATGTGCCCGGACTGGACAAGTCGCGGACCGACTACCAGGCACCCCCGTGAAAAAGCGGGCCACGCGCAGCACGACCGGGCGCGAGTCTCTGGAACAGCTGGGAGCCAGTTCTTGTTTCCGGCAATAGGCCTGAAGTCCGAAAGAAGTGGTCGTTTGATCGATTCATTCGTGGAGTCAACGATCTGGCGTGGACGACCGATGACCTTGCGCCATCATCCATGCAGGGTTATCTCTCCGTTCCTGGTTAGGCAAGCACGAACGGGAGCGCTGACGCTCGCGAAACCAGGCGAAAGCCTTAACCCGCGCTCATCCGAAGCCGCAAGAGGAACGTCAGATGAAGAAGCTTTTGTTTGTCGTCGATCCGCTGGACCAGTTCAAGGTCTACAAGGACACCACTTTCTCAATCATGCGTGAGGCCCAGTGGCGCGGCTACCTCATAGCGGCATGCCTGCCGCAAGACATTCAGTGGAAGTCAGGCGGTTTTGTCATGGCCACCGTGCAGCAAATCAGCCTGACTGGATCCCAGCCCGGCTGGTACCGTGTCCACAACACGATGCGAATGGCCCTAAAAGACTTTGACGCTGTCCTCATGCGCAAGGACCCACCATTCAACGCGGAGTACATCTACGCCACCCACCTCCTCGAACAAGCTGAACGGGAGGACGGCAACGTAGTGAACAGACCGCGGGCACTTCGCGACCATCCGGAGAAGCTCGCAATCATGGAGTTTCCTGAGCTCGTACCGCCAACGCTGGTTACACGCAATGCGGCGTCCGTGCGGGACTTCCACGCGGAGCATGGCGACATCATTCTCAAGCCGCTTGATGGAATGGGTGGCAAAGGCATCTTCCGTGTCGGAAAAGACGCGCTGAATCTCGGCGTCATCATCGAGACGCTAAACAAGGATGGTGCCGAAACCATCATGGTCCAGCGCTTTGTGCCGCAGATCGTCGACGGCGACAAGCGCATCCTCATAATTAACGGCGAGCCCGTGCCCTTTGTCTTGGCCCGCATTCCGCAGGGCACTGAAGTGCGCGGCAATTTGGCTGTTGGGGGCAAAGGTGTGGCGCAGCCCTTGACGCCGCGCAATCGTGAAATCGCCGAAACTATCGGACGAGTGCTTGCGCCCCGCGGACTCCTACTCATTGGGCTTGATGTAATTGGTGATTCCGTCACTGAGATCAATGTCACCAGTCCTACCGGCTTTCAAGAAATCACCGACCAAACCGGCTTCAACGTCCCGGCGCTCTTCGTTGACGCATTGGAGCGGACCACACGTACAACGAACGATGAACCCCTGCAGCGCCCGCAGTGGTCCACGGCGCACATCAATTAATCCTTCAACTTTTGGGCTCGGATATGTTCGAAAAGTTGCACGTAATTTGCCATCCAAACGTTTCGCTGAGCATCTGAGAGATGCGAAAGTCCGTTCGACATCAACACAACAGGTGTATTCAATGAAAGCAATTGGCTATCGGGTCCCGGGAAACATCGATCGCGAAGATTCTTTCGTCGATATCGAACTGCCGCAGCCAAAGCCTGCGGGGCGCGACATCCTTGTCGAGGTCAAGGCAGTGTCGGTCAATCCGGTCGACTACAAGGTGCGCCAAGGCACTGCACCCCTGAACGAAGAGTGGAAAGTCGTGGGCTACGACGCGGCCGGTATCGTTACGGAGGTAGGTCCGGAGACGCAATTTTTCAAGCCGGGCGACGAAGTCTTCTACGCGGGCTCGATAGACCGCTCGGGAACAAATGCGCAGTTCCACCTGGTCGACGAGCGCATTGTGGGGTCCAAACCGCGCACATTGGGTTTCGCCGAGGCGGCTGCAATGCCGTTGACATCCATCACTGCATGGGAGGCGTTGTTTGATCGCCTCGACGTTCGGCGTGAGGTGCCTGGTGCCGCACGCGCTATCGTGACCGTCGGGGGCGCTGGTGGGGTCGGTTCGATGGCAGTACAGCTCGCACGCTACCTGACCGATCTCACAGTGGTCGCCACGGCTTCAAGGCCTGAGACGTCGGCTTGGGCCAGTCAAATGGGTGCCCATCACGTGATCGATCACAGCAAGCCTCTAGCCGCCCAAGTTGCGGCATTGAACATCGGCGCACCCAGCTTCGTGTTCTCCACCACGCAGACCAACCGCCATGCCAGCGAGATCGCGGAGCTCATTGCGCCGCAGGGGCGCTTCGCTCTTATCGACGGGTTGGCCGATGCTGGCTTGTTCATGCGCAAATCGGTTTCGATCCACTGGGAGTTGATGTTCACGCGACCGCTGTTCAAGACGGCGGACATCGATGGGCAGCACACGCTCCTCAACGAAGTTGCACGTCTGGTGGACGAGGGCGTACTGCGCACCACCATGACCGAGCGGTTCGCGCCTCTCAACGCGGCCAATCTTAAGCGCGTGCACAAGCTCGTGGAGACCGGCACAACCCGCGGAAAGTACGTACTGGAGGGATTCTGATGAGCAATACAAGTAATGCAATTAGCCCCCCGAAGGCTTACGTGATTTTCATCAAAGAAAGCATCCACGACGAAGTCGAGATGGGGCGCTACAAGGCGGCGGTCGGCGCGAGCTTCAAGGGCCACTCTCCCAGCTTTCTTGCGGCTTACGGCGCTCTGGAGGTCTTGGAGGGCGCGCCCGCGGAGGGAGTGGTCCTCATTGAGTTCCCGGACATGGAGAAAGCGCGCGCGTGGTATCACAGTCCAGCCTATCAGGAAGCGGCGCGGCATCGATTCGCCGGTGCCGTTTACCGCGGACTGATCGTTGAAGGAACTGCTCCACCTGAGACGAAACCATGAAGCTGTTCCTTGCCGCCTGAGCATGGCTGACTGCCGAAGCGCACATAGGTGCGCCGGCCGCAAACCTGAGCTACCCCTTACGACGCCCGCCAGCGCTTCGCAGCGAGCGCTGATGCGCTCATCGAAGCTGCCCGCGTGGCATCCAAGGCTATCAGCATCGAAGTCGCCATCGCCGTCACTGATCCCAGCGGCCACCTGGTAGCAGGATCAGGACGCAGCCGAGGTGGCGTTGCGCACGCTGGGTTTCGAAGTCCAGGGCTGATTCTGCCGCCCAGCTGAGTTGCGATCCGCCACTTCGCCAACTGCACGCTCATTCGCGAAAGGATTTGTGCCCAACATCGTGCCTCGTGCGCTTCCTTTTCTGTCAGGTTGTACAGGAAAGAAATTGCATCTTCAAACGGTCTTCGTCATGTACCCCATCCAAGGCCAATAGGTCAGCGCGAAGACAACCAGAAGCGCGGTGGCCACCAATGTGATGACGAAGCCGGTGCGAATGAAGTCACGCGCGTCGAACGTGCCTGTGCCGTAGGCAATCATGTTCTGCGGCGCGTTCACCGGAAGGATGAATCCAAAGCTCACGACGAACTGCAACAACATCGTCATCCCGATCAAGTTGATGCCCGGCGTTTGCACGGCCAACAGTACGCTCATGATGATGGGAATCATCGTCGAGGCGAGTGCCGTGGCGCTGGCAAAGCCGAGGTGGATGACGATCAAGAACAGCGACAGCAGCATCAGGATGACGAAGGCGCTGGCGTGTTGCAGACCAAGGTTCTGCACAATCAGGCTGGCGAGCCACCCGGCCGCATTTGTCCTCAGCAACGCGCTTCCCACGCTGATGCCGACCGCGAACAGCACGACCGTGCCCCACGGAAATCCCTGCTGCGATTCTTTCCAGTCCATCACCCCCAGGCGAGGCAGAAGCATCAAGGCAATCGCGGCGATGGTTGTGGACGACGTATCGAAGTCGTGCAGCACCTTCTCGGTCGCCCAAAAGCCCAGCAGCACCAGGACGATCACCAGAAGCTTCCACTCTCTAGCAGTCGTCTTACCGATCGCGTCCAGCTGCTTTCGTATGGTCGCCTGCCCGCCCTCGATCTCCTTCATCTCCGGTTTCATCATGCGGGTCATGATGAAGTAGACCGCGACGCTCATCAGTGCGGAGAACGGCGCCCCGGCAATGAACCACTCCATCCATGTGATCGTGGCCTGGAACTGTTTTTCGATGAAGCCGATGGCCACCAAGTTCTGCGCCGCCGCGGTCTTGATGCCGATGTTCCAGACGCTGGCCGTCTGCGCGGCGGCGATCACCAGCAGGCCCGCGAATCGACTGCGCTTGTCCACCTTGAAGGCAAGGATGAAGCCCATCATGATGGGCACCAGGCAAGCCACCCGCGCCGTTGTACTGGGCACGATGAACGACAGCAGGAAGCCCACGACCATGGCGCCGATCACGATGTGGTTGGTACGCGCATCGACTTTGGTGAGCACGAGCAGCGCAATGCGCCGGTCAAGCCCCGTGGCCGTCATGGCGGCGGCGATGAAGCAGGCTGCCGCGACCAATGCCACGGCACTGTTTGAGAAGCCCGACAGTGCCAGGCCCAGCGCCGCGCCGGTCCCCATGTCACCGCTGGCTGGCTTCGCGGCATCGGGGACCGCAGCCAGAAGGAAGATCATCAATGCGCCGACTACCACGGCGCTCACCGCATAGTCCAGCGCCTCGGTCATCCAGACGATCACGGCGAAGGCCAGTACCGCCAGCATGACCTGGCCGGCCGCGGGTAACCCCGGCGCAGCCGGCATCCATAGCACGGCCAACAAGGCGGCGGTTGCAAGCACGAGGCCGGCCGTCTTGATGTTGTGCCGTTTCGAAGAGGGCGGCACGGAAGGCACCTGTGTCTCAAGAGGAACGGCATTCACGGGCTGATTCATGAGATTTTCCTTGTCCGTTCTGGCGATGAGCGACGGCTCCCTGTAAGTCAGCGCCTCGCCTCGCCACCGTGGAGACGTTCAGCGCATTTCCAATTGCTTACGCAAACGTGCCACTTCTTCAATCAAGTCCGCCGTAAGGGCCGCCAGCTGTGGATCTGCGTCAAAGCAGGTCTCCAGGTGCGCAACCCGCCGGGCGCGCACCAATGTGAAGCTGTCGAAGCGCCATCCTTCAGACTCCAAGTGGACCTGCAGCACGCCTGCCTCAACCCGTTGCTGCAGCCAAAGCACCTCTACGCCGCAGGCCCGCGCCGCCTCCTCCACTGAGAACGCCGCGTCGCTCAACACTTCTGCATCGTGTATAGGTCTCATGTTCACGCTCCTGCGACTGTCCGCGCATCGAATCCGGGAAATGCCTGCGCCAAAGCCGAGTACGCGGCGCGCTGTCCGTCGGTGACAGCGGCCGGTAAGACGACTTCCAGCACCAGATAGAGGTCGCCGGGTTCCGATGCGGGGATGCCGCGGCCCTTCAGGCGAAGCTTTCTACCAGGCGTCCAGCCTCCGGGCACTGTTACCTCCACTGCGTCGTCCGCAGGCATTCGCACCTGCACCGACGCCCCAAGCGCTGCTTCCCACGGAGACAGCGATAGGCGACCGTGTACGTCCTTACCGTCGACACGCCACTGTGTGTTTGCGCGGATCGCCACTTCCAACAGTAGGTCGCCCGGTGGGCCGCCGTTGACGCCGGGATTGCCCTGTCCGGCCAACCGGATGTGCTGACCCTCCCTTACTCCCTTCGGAATACGAACTTCCAGCTGGCGTTGCTCGTGTCTCGGATGGCCTAGATCGTCAATACGTACTGCGTCCACGGCCAGCACGCGCTGCGCTCCAAGGTAGGTATCCAGCAGTTCGAGTTCAATGCGTGCGTGTCGTACCTCACCCGGGATCGGTCCTTCAGGGCGACGCGCCCCGCCGGAGCGCGTACGGGTAGCGCGCCCAAACAGCTCCTCAAAGAAGTCACTGTGCTTCGCGTCTCCACCAACGGAAGAAAAGTCAAAGCCTTGTTGCCAGTCGGGTGGAGGCCCAAACTCGCGACCGCTTTGCGGCTGCTCTGAAAGCTGATCGTACGCGGCGCGCTTTTCTGGGTCTGAAAGAACCGCGTTGGCCTCGTTCACCTCCGCCATCCGTGCAGACGCATCTGTTTCCTTGCTGACGTCGGGGTGGAACTTGCGCGCGAGCTTGCGAAACGCCTTTTTTATATCCCCTGGCGTGGCCGTCTTCTCCACGCCGAGCGTCTTGTAGTAGTCCTTGTACTCCATGCTGACCACCCAGCTACCGTCGGTACTCAGCGGGAATCGGATCCACGCTCAGTTTCAAACTAGTGTCGCGCTCTACCTGCCCGACTCGCTCCGCACTGAGCAACAGCTCAATTGCCAACGTAGGCAGACGCTTGCAGAAAAAAACTTGGCTGCTACGTCTATACCGATGAAGCTTCACCCTCTCTAAAGGGCTCTTCAATCGAAGTCTCATTGAACGCACGCCCTCCGTGCTGCCGGCGGCGTGCAACAAAGGACACGTCGCAACTTGACTGTCTCGAAAGGCGCCAAGGTGGCCGCCCGCGCCCATTAACAGCATTTGCATACGGAGTCTCCATTCAACTTGCTGCCGACACGATGGCCCTCGGCGGGTGCTTAGCCTCGTGCCTCTTGGCAAGCAAGAAGAGAGAACTCGCCGCTCCGGTAGGAAGCGTTTTCCGCACCACTCCGAAATAGGGTTCGGGAGCAAGCGCTGGGGCACTGTACGGCGCTCGGCGTGTTTGATAGTCCGGAATACATTTCCTATCGTCGCCGCGAGGATGGTCCGGTACTCAGAGGCTTTCTCCAGATGGAAAACCCTCAACGGACTACTAAGGTCAAGCTGCTCAAACTTGGAGGGGCCGGGGTAGACATTCAAGCAAAGGCAGCGCGGACGTTAAAGACATCGTCAAAGTAGGCACCTCGTCTGTCGGAGGCGGAGCACATTCCAGCGAACGCCGACGTCCGCTCCATCTTCATTGGCGACCTGACGCCCGCCAACATGCATACTGTGGCCAACCAAGTGATTTGCCATGGGATGCTGCTCCAAATTGATTACCCTGTCGCCAATGAATAGGCCTGGGCCTGTCCGTGACGGCGCGCGGTCGGCAGGTGCGGTGCGCTGAGGCCATCTCGAACAGCATCATGAACACGTCGGAATCGGACAGCTCATTTGCATCATGGTAGTGGCCCCGGCCCCGCCTGATTCCATTCCCACAGACGCTCCCAGTTCGTTCCTTGTTTAACAACTATCCAGAAGTTGAGGCAAAAGCGTTGAGCACCTCTCCGCGAAAGCGCGTAAGCTTGCGATGACGCATGACTGGGCGGCGACAGGGAGCCATTCACAATCAGACCGCAATGTCTACTCAACGTCTCTTTGCGAACGACTCTCCCTTGCCTACGACGCCGCTTCGCCGCTCTTCGGCTAGTCGCGTTGACGCTCTTCTGAGTGAGATTCAGGCGTGCCGCGTCTGCGAGGCGCATCTCCCCCTGGGTCCTCGACCCATTGTGAGAATCTCACCGTCCGCTCGCATCCTGATGGTTGGTCAAGCACCAGGGCTTAAGGTTCATGAAAGCGGGATCCCGTGGAACGACGCCAGCGGAAAACGGCTGCGGGAGTGGCTGGGGGTCGAGGAATCGGTGTTCTATGACCCGCGACGGTTCGCGATCGTGCCGATGAGCCTGTGCTATCCCGGTCGAGGCCACAGCGGAGACTTGCCGCCACGTCCCGAGTGTGCGCCTCTTTGGCATGAACGCATCCTCTCCTCGCTGCCACACATTCGACTGACTATCCTCATCGGGCAGTACGCTCTGGCGAAATACCTCGGTGAACGCAGGCAGACGACCCTCACTGAGACAGTCGCCGCATGGAAGTCGTATGCGCCACAGTTCATCACGCTGCCTCACCCGTCGCCGCGCAACCAGAACTGGCTAAAGCAGAATCCTTGGTTCGACAGGGAAATTGTGCCGATGCTTCGCAAGCACGTGGCAGATGCGCTAGCGTAGGCCGACTTCGGCTGCTTCCGGTCTGAGCGCCTAGACTTACCACCAGTTTGCGCATCGACCCTCAGTTCCTCGCGAAGCGACTTCTTACGAGGGGTTCGCGGACGAAGTGCTCCATGAAACGGACTGCCGTAGACACATCTGTTCGCTTACTTAAGGACACTCGGCTACTCGTCCTAACGGAGCCACTCGCATGAGCTTTAGGGACAGATGTTGGTACACGCTGCGCTGCGCACATGTGACTCGAGCGAAACGCTTGGCGTTTCCGACGAGGGAGTCTGCTGGAGCGGTGCGCATTGGGATACCAGTGCGGACTTTCTGCGTTTCGACACCGCATGGATCGGCGGGGGCCACTTGGAGCCCGAGCTGGCGCACGCCATTTGCAAGGACTGCGGCCACCCTGCCCGAGTCATTCAGCGCTATCCCTTGTGACCAGCAGGCGGAACTCGGTGCCTCACGGCGTGCCCCGCCTCTGTTTCAGCCAGGCATCAACACTCCCTGTCCCGCGCGAGGCGCAGCCCACTGAATTGCCACCTGGTCGCGGGCGGAAAGAAATTGCGATAGGTGAGGCGCGTGTGGCCGCGTGGGGTGGCCACGCTTCCACCGCGGAGAACAACTTGGCCGACCATGAACTTCCCGTTGTACTCACCGATAGCGCCAGGCCATGGCCTGAATCCTGGATACGGGTCAAAAGAAGAGCGCGTCCACTGCCAGACATGACCTGTGAGCTGTCGAATCTCCGGCAACAGTGCCGCCGATTCCCATTCAGCCTCTGTGGGCAGTCGAGCACCGCTCCATAGAGCAAAGGCAGCAGCCTCATAGAAGCTCAGCTGGCTCACTGGGGCTCCAAGATCCATCGGCTGGACTCCGGCAAGCCCGAACACCTGCCACCCCTCGGCTGGCACGCCGGAGTCTCTTGGCGCAATCCAGTACGCGGGCATTTGCCAGCCACTGGACTGAACCACCGCCCAGCCCTCGGACAGCCACAAGGCGGGAGTTTTATAGCCACCGTCGGCGATGAAGTCGACGTACTCTGAGCAAGTGACCAAGCGGTCGGCAATTTGGAATGGCGCCAGCCAGCAACGATGTCGCGGGGTTTCGTTGTCGAACGCAAAGGTTCCACCTGGATGGCCGACCTCTACCAACCCGCTCGGTCCATCCAGCCATTTAACCTGTGAAGGAGCTTGAAGGCGAAGTGGCCCTTCTCCAGAGGCTCGAAGTGCCGGGAGCATCGGATTGCACGAGAGCAGGTGTAGGGCGTCCGCGACAATGAGCTCTTGATGCTGCTGCTCATGCTGCAGACCAAGAATAATCAGCGGCCCCACAGACTCGAGGGTTTCGTTGTCGACCTCCTCAATTAGCCGAAGGACAGCGGCGTCGACGTGCTCACGATACCGATGCACTTCATACAGTGCTGGGCGTGTGAGCAGCCCTCGCTGGGCCCTCGGATGGCGACTTCCCAGGGACTCGTAGTACGAATTGAACAGGTGCAGATAAGACGCGTTGAAGGGCTCGCATGAAGTGTGCGGCAACAGGACTACGGCCTCGAAGAACCACGTCGTATGCGCCAGGTGCCACTTCGTCGGACTCGCATCTGCCATTGACTGTACGCACTGGTCCTCCACGCTCAGGGGACTCGCTGCAGCCAGACTGGCTGCGCGAACCTCTGCAAAATGGTTCGCAAGAGCTGCGCGATCTGTCGTGTCAGGAATGAGAGGACTCGCGGGAGACGACGCGCGAAGTAGATTCCTGGTCATGAGCCCGGGGTCCTTTTTCATGAGCATGCCCGTCGTTCAGAGCAGCCACGTGGTTGAGAAAACATCGACAGAGCGCCAGGCGAACCGCCTCTCGTTCACTATTCTTACCGCGCATTGGCCCCGGTCGTACTGGGCAGGCCCCTCATGTGAGCCGCTGACTTCGTCGTCGCTGGGGGGCAGAGGGAGCGAGTTAGCCGTCGCTGAAGCACCGAAACTAGGCGGCGCACGTATCAGTCGGCGCCGTATTCTTGAGCGCTGTCGATCTGGACACGTTGCGCGGAGAGAACTGCAAAGTATCCGTCCGGGTCAGTCCAAAAGCCGGTCGTGTTCCATCCTCCCGCCCTGAGCAGCAGGCGAACATCCCGGACGGTGTACTTGTAGCTGTTCTCGGTATGAATGGTTTCGCCCTCCCGCATGGAGAAGCTGCAATCGGCTACGCGAAACTGCACGTCGTATCGCGCGCGAAGATGCATCTCTATCCGGGATAGCCCTTCATTCCACCGCACCTCGTGCTTGAAGGCAGACACCGGAATGTCGCCGACAAGTTCCCGGTTGATGCGGTGCAGTAGATTGAGGTTGAACCTGGCGGTGACGCCCTGCGGGTCGTCATATGCCGGCAGGAGGATTGCTTCGTCCTTCAGCAGGTCGATCCCCAGGAGCAGGGTGGAATCAGGACCTAGGGCGTCGCCAAACGTCCGCAGGAGGTTGACTGCGGCCGCTTCGCTCAGATTACCGAGGGTAGATCCCGGGAAAAAGCCGACGCCACCTCGCTGCAGGACCGTATGCGGCAGCTCCATCGGACGCAGAAAGTCCGCCTCCACAGGCCGCATAGGAATATGCGGGAACTGGGCCTGCAGAGACGCAATGGATTCGCGCAAGAATTCGCCGGAGATGTCGATGGCGATGTACTCCGAGAACAAGACGTGACCAAGCAGCACGGAAGTCTTGGTGGCGGAGCCCGCACCGAACTCAACGAGCACCCTGTTGTGCCCCAGGAGTAGCGCGATCTCCCGGATGTACGTCGACAGAATTGTACGCTCGCAACGGGTTGGGTAGTACTGCGGCAACCGAGTGATGTCCTCGAACAGCTTTGACCCTTTTTGGTCGTAGAACCAGCGCGGAGGAATGGCTTTGTGAAGGCTCCCCATCCCACTAAGCACATCACGCAGAAGCCCGGGATAGGAGTTGGCGACGGGCGCTACTATGGGCGCAGAGAAGGAGGGGTTTCTCATCAAACGGAAAGGAAAATACTGACGCACACCATCATCATCCAGTCGATACGTCTAAAGGTGCGGGAATGGCTTTATGGCCGGAGGAAGGGCGAAGGCTACAACTACTGTGTCGCCATAACTATTGTTCTCCGATGACCCCACACGGGTCAACATGCCAATGTGTCCGGACGTCCGACAAAATGAGCCAGGAAACCTGAAGTGGGTCGTTCATTGGCGGCGGGACTGATCAAGATATTCAAGTTGCCGACGTTCACCTTCGCCATTTGTTCAGACGCATCCGTGTGCTTGCTGAATCCGGGGTGAAACTAGCGCGCCAGCTTGCGAAATGCCATCTATATCTCCTATGTAGGGGTCGTCTTCTCCACGCAGAGCATCCTGTAGTAGTCCTTGTTAGCGTCAGTACTCAGCGGGAATCGGATCCACGCTCAGTTTCAAACAAAGGAAACGCTGCAACCTGACTGCGCCAGGCGGTCGCCCAAATAGACGCCAAAGCCACCCGCCCACCGATTTCGCATAGTGAGTCTCCTTTCAACTTGCGCTGCCGACAGGATGGTCTTCGAGGTGCTCACTTTAAGCCTCTGGCCGGCAAAAAGAGAACACTCGGCGCTCCGGCAGAAGCGTTTGCTGCACTACGCCGAAACTTGGTCCCAGAAGCGACCGCTGGGGCGCTGTATAGCGCGCGGCGTGTCCGATAGTCCGGAATACATCTCCTATCGTCGCCGCGGGGCCAAAGGCTCGCTCAGTTCCAGCGAAAAGTCATTCCGGGAGATACATTGGAAAGGGCCGACGTAAACAGGGTCACACGAGCAGCCCGAGCAGTGGGACGCGCAAGGATCGGCATCGAAAAGAAAAGGCCAGCGAACGCACAAGTCCGCTCCAGCCTCATTGCCGTCAAAGAACAGGCCTGCAAGCATGCGCCGTCACAGTTTGGCGCTCGGGCCGATCTGAACATCTACCTGAATTCGCACTGGAGATATTGACATGAAAGCCACATGGAACGGCGCAGTGATTGCGCAGAGCGACGACACGGTGGTCGTAGAGGGGAATCACTACTTTCCCGACAGTTCGCTCAACCGCGAATATGTCACCTCGAGCGATCACAAGAGCAGTTGCCCTTGGAAAGGCCAAGCGAGCTATTACTCGCTCATCGTGAACGGCGAGACGAATCGGGATGCAGCCTGGTACTACGCCAACCCAAAGCCGGGGGCAGAAATGGTGAAAGATAGAGTCGCCTTCTGGAAAGGTGTGAAGGTCGAAGCATAGGATAGTCAACACGCCAGAAGCTTGAGTTGAAAACTTCGGCGAACACAAACTCTCCACGGTTTTCACCAAAGTGCATGGTGCAGCGAGTCGACTTTTGTAAGGAGGGTTGCTGCACTCGCTAGGCGGATGAAGAAGCCGAAGGGCTAAACCTCACCTCGAAGAGAACGAAGAATTCTTTCGGCCTCCTAGGGCTTGAGCCCAAGAACAAAGTAGCAGCCCACGCTCGGCAGCAGATCAGAGAAATTTGAGGGTGCCTCCACTTCAATGATCACATTCTTCGCTTCCCACGAGGGGCGTTCTGAGTTGATGCTCGGCAGTTTACTTCCGACGAACTTCGCCTCTTGAACGCCAACGATAGCGCGTGCTTAGTCGATGGAAATAGTTGTCACTGGCTCCGACTGGCTATTCTGTCGAGGTACGTCCTTTGCGAACCACATGACATACATACCCTTACAGAAAATGGACTTCACCCGGTTCCGTAGACATATTTCAACTTCCGTTTCGGAGTTGTTCGAATGCCAGCGGACTCAGTTGGTCTAGGTGACTGTGCCGACGGATTCGATTGTAAAAACCTTCGATGTAGTCAAACACATCTGACTTGGCGTCTTGCCTGGTGGCATAGATCTGGCGTTTGATTCTCTCGTTCTTCAAGCTGCTGAAGAAGGACTCTGCTACTGCATTGTCCCAACAGTTTCCACGCCGGCTCATACTAGGCACCAATTGGTTGTCCTTGCACCAGCGGGCGAAGTCGTCACTGCCAAACTGACTTCCTTGGTCGGAATGGATCATCACTGGGCCCGTTGGGCGCCTGCGCCACACAGCCATCGTGAGCGCATCCAACACCAACTCTGTCGCCATGCTGGAGTTCATCGACCAGCCGACCACCATGCGCGAGTACAGGTCAATAACGGCCGTCAGGTACAACCAGCCCTCATGGGTTCGGATATAGGTAATGTCGGTGACCCAGACTTGGTTCGGTAGCGTGACCGTGAACTCACGTTGCAACCGGTTCGGTGCGGCAGTCGCAGGAAGGCCAACCCGGTAGCGTGGCCGCTTGTAACCACGCACTGAGCGCAGTTGGGCCTGGCGCATCAGGCGTGCTACACGTTTTTGACCGCATGTCACACCTTCCTCTCGCAAGTCCCGCAGGATGCGTGGGCTTCCATAAATTCCATGGCTGTCGTCAAAGAACTGCCGGATGCTGGCCAGCAAGACATCGTCGGCCAAAGCGCGTTTGGACTTTGGATTGGCCTTCCAGGCGTAATAGCCACTGCGCTGTACGCGCAGAACGCGGCACATGCTGCTGAGTCGGAACTGGCCTTTGTGTTCGGCCATGAATGCGTACTTCACCCGGACAGCTTGGCAAAGTACGTTGCGGCCTTTTTTAGGATGTCACGCTCCTCATTGGCCCTTTTGAGCTCCGCTTTTAGCCGGGATACCTCAGCCTTGAGTTGGCTTGTTTCTACACCTCCTGCGCTCGATTGCTCTTTGGCAAGCCGCACCCACAGGTACAGGCTTTTGTCCGACATGCCCAATCGCTTGGCTACATCCACTACCCCATGACCGCGCTCGGTCACCTGCTTGACGGCTTCCGCCTTGAATTCAGCCGGGTATCTCACTCTCTTCATTTCTCACTCTCCAGTTCAATTTCGACCTTGATAGGTGTCTATTGAACCGGGTGAAGTCCAAAATCTTGAGCGCGAAATCAAAGAAGTCGAGAGGAAAACCTCTCCACCCCCAAGTCCTCTCACTAGCAAACACCTATGTCGGACATCTCCGGGGCCACTAAAGGAGGCCTAGAGCCCAGATGCCTTTCGCTGTAAACCATCTAATGCGGTGAGAAGACCGCCCATATCCATCCGATGAGTTTCGTCAGCATTTATTTCGGCGTATACGATCGTCTGCTGCCGATCGATGAGGAAGCGCGCGGGTAGCGGCAGCACCCATCCACCTTCCCCATTGAACTTCTCAAGGTCTACGTTCATGGCCAGATACAGCTTCCTCAGTTCGGTCGGGACTTGCCAGTCCACGCCGAAGTGAGCCGCAACATGACCACCAGCATCCTGCAGTATCGAGAAATCAAGCCTTTGCCTTCGGATGCGCTCGCGGCTGAAAACAGGCAACTGAGGAGAAACGGCATACACCGATGCTCCAAGCAGCTTAAAGCGCGCGACAACCCGCTGTAAGGCGTTCAACTCCTTCTTGCACCAAGGACACCAGTCGCCGCGATAGAAAACCACGACCGCTGGTCCATCGAGAAGCCTTTCAGAGAGGGAGACAACCTGACTGGACTCGTCCGGGAGGGAAAAAGCTGGTGCACGGCTGGGGGCCTGCAATGCCCTGGTCGCACGATCGCTGGAGGCGGATTCTTCCATCACTCTGAGCATCAAAAATAACGCATCCGAGCGTGTCCCCACCTCCAAGTGGGCTCGCAATGCGTCGAGATTCTGCGGCAAAGACATCTAGGGCTGGGCCAGCCGCGATCTATGCGAAAACCGCAAGAAGAGAGCGAACTGAGTTTTACACTCATTCTGGCACGTCAGGGCGTATGAGCACCAACCAGCTACCCGTGAATTTTGCACAACGCACTGGCGGCTGACTCTGCGTGGGCATGGGCATGGGTATGACGTACGGCTACTTAGAACTTAGCTGGACATCCGGAGGGTCTCGCTCGATCTCTGAAATGATGAACTCAGTCAAGGCCCGTGCAGAAGGCTTCGCTTGACGTCCAACAGCATAGACCGCATTCAATTCAACATCACCTAAGTCCCACTCTTCCAGGACGCGAACTAGCGAACCCTCCCAAAGCTCTTGTGCACAACTAAGGGAGCTGGTTATGACGATGCCCATGCCCGCAACTGCTGCGGCGATACACCCTTCGCTAGTGGAGACGATCAAGCGGCTATCGACCTTGACGGAGGAAATCTGGCTTCCTTTGCGCAATGTCACGCCGGAGCCACTGCCGGAAGGACCAGCGAACACTTGGAAGTTAGCGAGGTCGGCCGGACACTCCGGGCGCCCGACCGCCGAGAGGAAGCCCGAAGATGCGGCGGCAACCCGTGGCCAAGAGTGAACCCTCCGGGCGACCGCGGAGGAGTCTTCAAGAACGCCGAAGCGCAAGGCCACATCAATACCCTCCGCGACGAGATCCAGCCGTTGGTCGTCCGAGAGCAGGTTGACTCGAAGGCGTGGATGAGCCGACATGAAATTCGGCAGCCGGGGAATTAGTACGCGCTGAGAAAAGCTCGATGAGGCCCCTATCCTCAGCATTCCACTAAGAACACCAGATCCTCTTACTGCGTCAGTCGCCTCATCCAATGCTTTCAACACGATTTCAACTCGAGCGAAATAGTCAGTGCCAGCTTCTGTGAGCGTCACGGCCCGCGGGGTACGAGCAAACAGCGCCACGCCAAGCTCCTTCTCCAGTCCGGCTATCGCGCGAGACACGGTCGGCTGAGAAACACCCCGCTCACGGGCAGCTACGGAGAAGCTACGCGTTCTAGCAACCCGTATGAACAGGTTCATTGCGTCAAAACGATCCGTCATCTACTTCAATGGCCTTTAAGCTACTTGCTGGGAATTCACCAGAAAGACGTTCTGCGCCTCTCCGGATCGTTGAACACGCTGAGCGCTCATGGCACTCGCGTGTGGCACCCCTAGTGCCCCCCGCGGCTATTCGTCTTCTGCATTCCTTCCGGAGATAGGTATGCTGAAACCGAATCTGTTGTATTGATCCATGTCCAGACCACTGCGCAAGTCTTGCGTCGGCTACTGGTCACCAATGGGATTCTCGTCAAGCGAATCGCTCGAGCGTCCAGAAAACGTGTCAATGAGTCCTTGACTAAAGCACCACCCTCCTGGGCGCCGAATTAAATGCGCGCAGGTGGGTCACTTCGAAGTGACTTCGAGCTTTTCCAGCTTCGATTTCAACGTTTTTAAAGGGACGATGGGCAAACGCCAGTGGGTCTTTTGTCGTGACTTGCGCGTCGGAATTCATCATTGGAGCAACTTGGAATCGGAACGAAAAGTGCCAAATGCTCATTCCGAAGCATTGAGCCAAGTCCACAAGTGCGAGCGTCTGGTCCAGATGCGCATCCATGTAGCGGTCTGGTCGCCGAAGCTCCCCTGAGGGCACCGAAGCTATTTGGCTGTATGACTTGGGCGTCTTTCACGATGGACGCGGCCACTCGGCCATGGTCTTTGGTGGACGCTGAAGAAGGCGCGCCTAACCAAAGTGGACTGAGTGATGGTGGAGCTGAGGTGCTCGGAGCGGCAGCCGCTTTCGAGCTTTTAGTCGTCGCTATCTTGGTGTTCTGGAAGGTCTGCTCAGGGCTTTGAAGCAGACTTCAGCAACGCCGGGTCTCCCACCGATCAGCGGTCAGCTGAGCGGCGACGCCACCAATATCTGCAAAGCTTTACGCTACACAAGCCTCAGGATTTGCGGGTGATTTCAACTGCTAGCAGCGCGGGCGATCTGCGGCTCGAGCGCAGCGAGGAATCCATCCATCGTCTGCTCGTGCAGGTCGACAGCTTTAGCCCCGCCACCCGCCACCACAGTGACGTCTCCGATGCCGATAACGCCAAGGATGAGCCGAAGGTACTGCGTCGCGATGTCGCGATCCCGGATTGGCGATCCCTCGGCGTAGATGCCGCCTGAGGCCATCAGCAGGGTCGCCTTCTTGCCTTCGAGAAGACCCTTGCCGTCGAATCCGAGCGTCACGCCCTTGCGCACGATATGGTCCACCCACGCCTTGAGCGAGGCCGGGACGTTGTAGTTGTAGACCGGCGTTGAGATGACAAGGTAATCGGCCACGAGCAGTTCGGCGACCAATTCATCGGACAGCCGGAGCTGTTCCCTCATTGCTTGCGTTTGATCTGCGGGTGACGTGAAGTACGCCTGCAGCCAGGGCGCCGTGACGAACGAGAGTCCGGAGTCGACGAGATCTCGATGCACGATGTGTCCTCCCGGATTGGCTGCGCGCCATGCCGTGAGGAAGCGTTGGGTCATTTGACGCGAGACAGACTGCCCGCCACGCGGGCTGGTCTCAACAACGAGAAGCTGGGTCATCAGAGGTTTCTTTCTTTCGGAGTAGTTGAGCGATACGCCAGCTGCCAATGAATGGGCTGCAAAAGCTTCAGCATCTAGCAAGCTTCGAGACAACCAGCGGAGTCAATGACAGGAATTTAGGGTCAAAGATGCCTCTATGGAAGAGATAAAAAGAAGATACTTTCCATCTGTTTTGGAGATGAAAAATGATCGGTAGTCTCACCCTCGACCAATTGCGCGTCCTCGTGACCATCGCGGACTCGGGCAGTTTTTCAGCTGCCGGTCGCGAACTCAGGCGCGCGCAGTCGGCTATCAGTCAAGCTGTCGCCAATCTTGAGGTGATTCAGGGTGTCGAGCTGTTCGATCGCCGAAGCCACCGCCCCCGCCTGACGCAAGTGGGTCGGGTGCTGGTAGACCAGGCGCGGTTGGTGCTCGCAAGCGCTGCTCGCTTCGAAGGCGTTGCGGCTAGCACGCGGGCGGGTGTGGAGCCAGAGTTGACAATCGCGATTGATCCTTTGGTGCCAACTGGACCGCTAATTAACAGCCTGCGCGCGCTGAGCGAGACATTTCCCAATCTCCCGGTGCACTTTTCCACCGAAGGGCTGGGCGGCTCATTGCGGCGGCTTCGCGATGGATCAGCGGCATTTGCCCTGTGCTTGCTGCTCCCTGGCGTTCCTGAGGACATCGCCGCCTATCCTTTACTGCGCGTTTCCATGCGCGCGGTTGTCTCGCCCGGTCACCCTCTCGCCTTATTGGGGCGTCCAGCGACCGAGGGTGACCTCGCGCCGCACATCCAATTGGTCTTGTCCGATCCAGTCGACCCGGGCGGGGCAAGCTACGGCTTAGCCGGCACCCGACATTGGCGATTCGTTGATCTCGGTCGTCGCTTCGATTTCCTGTTAGCGGGTTTCGGTTGGTGCCGCATGCCAGAGCACCTGGTGGCGACGTCGATAGTGGCCGAGGCACTGACTGCGATTGAGATTCACGATGATCCGACACCTCCAGAAGGCCTGAAGATCTACGCAGCGCACCGACGTGATCGTGCGCTCGGCGTAGCGGGACGATGGCTGCGCGACGAGTTGCGTCGTAGCCTCGTCTCTTAATCTAGCGGGGCACCTCTGAAAGCAGCCCTCCGCCAACGCTTGCTCCTGGCCGGTTGCGAAAGTCCAGCTGGCCGCGCACCTTCCCGGTCAACCTACATTGCAACTAAGCGACGTAGAGTCGATGCCGTCTGGCTGGACCTTGCGCATGTTCAAGAGAGCCGATCCGGGTACCCAGGTCCCGCCGTACCCGCGGTCCAAGAAAAACCGGACTAAGTGTCCAGCGGCGACCGAAGTACGCAACTCATTACGCAAAGCCCGATCGGGTCAGGGCCTCGTCACAAGAAAAGCAGCAAGCCCGCTCCACGAGTTTTATCGTCACCGGCTTGCTAAGCGATTCGCGCTATTAGCCAAGCGCTGAGGGAGAGGGAGCACCTGGCTCGCAGTGTCGTTTCGAGAAGGTGCCATTCTCAGCACCTTAAGCAAGTTCGCGGACGCTATGCGTTATCAATCGGACTGCAGAGGACTTGCTTATGACGATTCGTGTCGACACTTACTGGACTCGATCAAAGAAGAGCGAATGACGCATGAGTTTCAAAGACAGATGCTGGTACACGCTGCGCTGCAGCAGATGCGATTCGACCGAGTCGCTCGCTGTGTCGGATCAGGGAGTCAGCTGGAGCGGCGCAGACTGGGAGGCAGGCGCGCCCTTCTCTAAATTCGAAACCGAATGGACCGGCGGAGGCCACATGGAGCCCGAACTGGCAAGGGTTGCGTGCAGGGAATGCGGAGATGCGGCTCAAGTCGTCCAGCGCTATCCGTAGCGTGCGCCGGTAGATGTCTTGGACGGGCCACTCCCAACGATTCAACTTATGGGTACGCCCTGCCCGTGTCACTCACCCTCATCCTCCCCGCGCAGCTCAGGTCAATATGTCTGTCGCGAGCAAGTCGCAGTTCGGTGAACTGCCACCTGCAAGCGAGAGGGAGAAAGTTGCATACGTGATATTGGTGTGCGCGCAGGGTTGGCTCGATTCTCACTTGCACGAAAACACAAGGAGGGCGTCAGTGGCAATGCGCTCCTGGTGCTGCTGCTAAAGTTGCAAGCCAAGAATGATCAGCGGCCCAATTGACTTCAAAGTGTCCCTGTCGACTCTCTCCAGGGCCTGCAAGACTGCTGCATCAATATGCTCGCAGTATCGGTGCACTTCCGGCAAGCCCGGACGAATGAGCAATCCACGTTGCTGGGCCCGTAGATGTCGGCGCCCCAGTGATTCGGAATGGATTTGAAAAGGTGCAAGTAGAACGAATCGAACGGGACGCTCGGCGTATATGGCATGAGCACCACAGCCTCGAAGAACCGGGTCGTGTGTGCCAAATGCCACTTTGTCGGGCTTGCATCCGACGCGGACTGCAAACGCCCTTCCGTGCTGAGAGAGATCGCCAGAGCCAGGCTCGCAGCGCGCACATCCGCAAAGTACTTCGCAAAGGCTAAGCGGTCGGTCGCAAGGGGGACTAGAAAGTCTGCAGAACGCAGCGTACGAGGAAGATTTCTGGTCACGGGAGTCTAGTGCAACTCGCGATGCGTGCGTACGATGGACTGCTGCGTGGAGCCAGTACTACGGAGTCACGAACGTCGTCTTTCCGACCTGAAGAAGGAGCTCACACATGGTGACCAGAGGCTTTACCGGCCGCGGCGTTGACCCCATGACCGCTGCGGGGCTGCCTCCAGGACATCACGTTACTCAGGGCTTTCCTGTCCTGTCGGCCACTGCGACTCCAGATGTTGCTTTGAGCGAGTGGGAGTTCACGCTGAAGGAGGGGTCGCGGCGCATCGCCACCTAGTCATGGCTCGAATTCAATCAGGTCCCACGTACTGTTTGGAACGGCGATATCCACTGCGTCACCTCGTGGTCGAAGTTCGGCACAACTTGGGAAGGAGTATCTATTGATGACATATTGGTCGCTGCGGGCGTTGGGGAACTCAGCGTTTCCGATAGCCTTCTCTCAGGAGCCGCTCCAGCCAGTCATTGCGCGTAAGCTAAACGGGATTTATGCAATTGCGCTCCCTAGAGGTATCTGATGGCTAACTGGATCTGCTCAACATGTTCGGCTCTCGCTCGGGTCCTCAGTCTGAAATGCGGGATACGGAGCAATTCCCGACCGGAGTAGCGCTTGGCACCGGTATTCCCTCGGGTCCATGCCATATGCCTTGCGGAACGCGCGGATGAAACCACTGTTGTTTGCGTAACCAGCGGCTTGGCCAATCTGCCCAATGGAGACGCCTGTGACCCGGAGCTGCTGGGCGGCTTGTCGCATGCGCAAATCTCTGAGCACACTCATGGGCGCTCGGCCAACCAATTCGAAGAAGCGCGCCATGAAGGTTGATCGGCTTAGGCACGCAGTCCTTGCCAGGCTGTCCACAGTGTGCCTAGCCCCGGGCTTTGCCGTCATTTCGGCGAATGCCTTGGAGATCCTATGGTCCCTCAGAATCGCAAATCGCTCGACCCAGGGGTGAGGCGAAGTCAACGAGCGACGCAGAAGCAGCACCAAGGTCTGCTTCATGAGCAATGAGGTCATTGCGACACTGCCGGGTTGCTTTCCCTGTAGCTCGACGAGCGCATGACTCAACTTGGCTGGGAGCTCGTCACCATCCGAAAATCGCTCCACAATTGGCGTGGATAGGCCGCCAAACATGTCAACAACGTCCCCAAATGCGGCGTGGAAATGGCCACACAGAACACGCGCGCTTCCCGCCAGCATGGCCCGGTTTTCTCGCACCATTCGAAATTGAGAATGTTCGCTGCTGATAGGCGGGACGACTACAAGGGTATGTTGGGAAATCGCGATCGACAGGCCATTTGAAGTTGTGAGGGACCCAGTCCCCCACATTCCGTAGTACAGGCGAGTCATACCGTCGTTCCCTGGCTCGAACCGTCGGTCCCCCTTCAATGTGCATTCTTCAAGAATGACATGGCGTACTTCGAGCGTGCCGACGAGGGTATCCAAATCGGCCGGTGAGATGCGCAAGATAGGGCTATCGACCTTAGCCACGGAGAAGCTTGGCTCCCCACTCTCGGTGCTCATCAGCTCAGACTGGGTGAAGTCGTTGCTTTGCGCCACAGTATCTCCTACCGTGCGACTCGGTCCGAACGTATTCCTCCCTGACTTTCGCCGCTTCGACCCAAGCTTGGGCAACTGTGCGTAGCGGCTTCGTCCGACCAGAAAGACGGCATGCGGCATTGCTTCCCGCAGGCGTCGTGCGAGAGCCGTCGAACGACCAGTCGACCCCTCCACCCTCCATGGTTGCTGTCACGTAAATAGCGCCATCCAAAATACAGACCTCCTTATGCAAATCCCAAACGCGCTTTCGGAGAAGGCGCTAACTCTCGGGGACAGGTGGCTGCGCCCCGAGTTCCAGCACGGGATGTCGCTGGCGCCAGACACTTTTCCGGCCGCTTCACCGGATGCTCCCAGATTCCCTATGCCTCGAACATCCACTATCAACACATAGAAGCTATGCAGCAGCTGCATGAACAAGAGGGCTAACCTATCTCGCCTCCGAGTACTTCCCGCGTATCGGAGGATGTGCTTCTGTGGAGCAGGATGGCTTCAGGCACTCTGGACTGCCGGCTTGGACGTCCAGGAAGTGTGCCCAGGCGTCCAAAAATCTGCACAAAGCTTCGTACCTCCGTTCTGTTTTCGATGAAGTTCCCTTAGCATTCGAGCCTTATGGTTGGCTTTTCGAGCCGCCATCGAGGGCCGAATATGGCGCGTGAGCGGTGCACGCGAGATAGCAGATACGGTGACCCACCACCACCGCGCCAAGCGACCTCATCCCGGCTGCGCTGGTTGGCGGTGAAGACACCTAACGTCCGCGCTTTGGCGACCGAGTCTAAGGAGGTTGCGCTCTCGGCAAAGCTTTCAGAAAACATGCCGCGCGCTCGTTTGTGGGACTTGAACCACGCCTATCGCCTCTACGTCGGGGCTGCTACCGGCCATACTCAAGTGCACTACTGAAATGGAGCTGAACGAGCGTGTTGAGGGCACGCTAAAAATCATGCGTTTCGACACTGGCTGCAAACTAAGAGGAGGCCGATTTTTGGAGTTCATCATCCAGTTGCTCACAGAGCACGGCTTGATAGTCGTGTTCTTGAACGTGTTCGCATCGCAGCTGGGGCTTCCACTGCCAATGGTCCCGTTGCTGATAGTCATGGCGGCGCGCAGTGTGACCGATGATGTCGCCGTCGGCCCCCTGTTCGGCGTTGCGTTCGGGGCCTGCCTGATAGCGGACCTTATTTGCTACACGGCTGGTCGGCGCTATGGCAGCCGTGTGTTGCACACCGCATGTCGGCTGTCCCTGTCGCCAGACTCTTGCGTAAGTCAAACCCAGTCGCTCTTCTCGCGCTGGGGCGTGTGGACGTTGGTTGTGGCGAAGTTCATTCCCGGATTAGGACTCTTCGCCACTGCGCTTTCGGGGCAAAGCCGTGTGCCACTGCAAAGGTTCGTTTTTCTCGACGCGCTCGGTGTCGCTTTTTTCATCGGTACTTTCATTTGGCTGGGCCGCGCCTTTCATTCAGCGATTGACAGCCTACTCAACACGCTTTCAAGTTATGGCAAGGTCGGCCTAGCGTCTGTTTTCGTCGCGCTACTCTTCTTTTTGGCATTCCGCCTCGCACGTAGGCACCTGCTGATTCGGGCATTGCGTATGACGCGAATCTCTGTACCGGAGTTCAAGCGATTGCTCGAGAGTGACACACCTTACGTGGTCTACGACGTACGGGCAGCTGCCAGCCGTGAGCGCGACGGCACTATTCCCGGAGCGCTGCCTTGGTCGCTAGACGACACCCAGCGACCAGAGGCAGTGGCTTCGCCTGACACTCAGGTCATCGTCTACTGCGACTGTCCAACCGAATACTCAGCTGCAAAGGTAGCGCGCCACCTGCAACGAGCAGGCTTCACCCGTGTCCGCCCCTTACACGGTGGAATCGAAGCTTGGATTGCGGCCGGCCACCACCTCGAACGCCCTACTTTCCGCTCCGATTCGGCGAAGGTTCGCTGCTCCTGAAGCGGGTGGCCGAGCACACCATGTATTTACAGGCCCGGCCGCCAGCGACACGCCTGACCTCGACAGTCGCTGTGCGATATTGGCTTCTGCGACGGGCCGCTCATCGCCGAGCCATGGCAAGTGCGGAAAAGCAGAAAGTTCTTGATGATGGGCGTGCCCCCCGCACGAACCCATTGCACAGGCCAGTGGAGATGCTGCGTCCAATCCCACTTACAACTTTTGAGAGGCGCTGATTTAATGGGTCAAGACTTGAAAACAAAGGGTGAAATCAAGGTCGGAGATTTTCCGGCCTTCACGACGCTCGACCAACTATCGGGCTTCTTCATCGGAGTAGGAGGATAGGATGAGCTTATTTGAACGACAAGCGCCTGAGTTGCGGGTGCAGAGATGGATTGGCGAGGATGGAGGAATCAGCGTCGCACCGCTCAAGCTGTCTGATTTGGGGACTGGTCCAAAGATTTTGTTCGCCTTCCAGCACTGGTGCCGCGGCTGCCATGCGCATGGGTTTCCAACGCTCCAAAGATTGCATGGTGCACTGAGCTCCAAGGGCGTAGGTTTCGCTGTGATTCAGACCGTTTTCGAAGGAGCGCATGAGAACACCTTTGACAAGTTGCGGGTGAACCAGCTTAAGTACGAGCTTCCCGTCCCTTACGGTCATGACGAGCCACCGACCGGTGCAACGCTTCCCACCTTTATGGAAGACTACCGCACGCGAGGAACGCCTTGGTTCACGGTTATCGACGCAGACGGCCTTATCGTGTTCTCGGACTTCAATCTTGACGCGGACCTGCTTGTGAAGGAACTTGAGCAAGCGTAGCTAATGCGGCGTTCATCCATCCTGATTACTGCCCCTCTCGTGTCAATCTCTATAGGACGAGGAGGCGGCGTCCATACGCTGCCCATCCTCACAGCGCCTCGATCGTCGGATAATGCGTCGCTTCAGAACATCGCGACTAAAGCGCTCTACCCGGGGCGACACGTGCGCAATATCAAAGACAGCGACCTACCGCATTGGTGGAAAGGCGAAGTCGGAGTCTCGCGCAATCGAATTGTGCATATCGGGCGTCTCTCGCTTGTTCCTGGACTACAAGCCCGAACTTGGTCCACGTTTCTTCGACACGAAAGAAGCATTACCCCTGGTCAACGAACCGATCCGTGCGGGGGATGTGATGACTTTCAACGGCTTCATCGTCAAGGTGCCTGTCGCCTTCGGTGTTCGCGACTACGACGCGGCCGTAATCTGGTGCGAAGTATTCGAACAGTTCGTCAGTGCGGCAGAGTACCAACCCTCACATCAGGCTAGGAAATGAGCCAGGCAATTGATACCGTAAGGTTAGTGTGTAAACGGGGACTCGTTCTCGCACCAGTAGCGGCGTTGCTGCTAAGCGTCGCCGCGCTGCTGCTGGGCAATGGTTTGTTGGGTACGCTCTTGATCGTAAGAGCCGGCCAGGAGGGTTTCTCGAGCGGCGCGATCAGCGCGATGATGACCTTCTACTTCGCGGGGTTCACAGTAGGCGCGTTCGTATTGCCGCGGATCATTGTTTCTGTAGGGCACGTCAGGACCTTCGCTGGATTTGCGGCTATCGCTTCAATGACCACCCTTCTCCATGTAACATTCATAGAGCCGATTGCTTGGATGCCGCTTCGCATGGTTACCGGCCTCGCCTATGCGGGCATGATCCTCGCAACGGAGAGCTGGCTCAATGCGCACGCAGTGCCATCCACGCGCGGGCAGCTCCTGTCAATTTTCGGTGTCGTCTCAATGGGTTCTTGGGCAACGGGGCAAGCGCTTCTCAACATTGCCGCGCCCGCAAGCGTAACTTTGTTCCTCGTCGTGTCGCTGTTGATATCCGCTGCGGTTGTTCCGATCACGTTGCTGCCAAGCCATCCTCCTGCCGAGGTGGAACAGGAACCGGTCGCGCTCAAGGACGTCGTCCTCGTATCACCTCTCGCTGCGGTTGGCGTTTTCTTAACCGGCCTGGCTATCGGCGGTTTCTGGGGCATGGGCCCGAACTTCGCCCAGAGGATCGGACTTGATGTGGGCGGTATATCGGCCTTCATGGCTGCGGTTCTGGGTGGGACACTTGCATTGCAATGGCCACTCGGCTGGCTTTCGGATCGAGTGTCTCGAAACCTTGCCATTGCGTGTGCTGCCCTTGCGTCTGCAGCCGCTGCCATCGGCGTAGCGCTGGCGGCGGGAGCACCTCTTCCATTGCTCCTCACGGCGGGTGCGCTCTTCGGCGGCTTTGGCATCCCGATCTACTCGTTGTGTCTCGCCGCCGCAAACGACGACCTTCCGGCCGGTCGGCGACTCGGCACCGCACGAGGGCTTCTTCTGCTCAATGGGGTCGGGACAGCCGCAGGACCCCTTATCGGGGGAGCTGCGATGAATATCGTCGGCCCTGGTGGATTATTCCTTTGCGCATCTGTGTTGCTCGCTATCCTAGGGGTGATGGCCCTCGCACGTGGGCAGCCAAAACGCCCGCTCAAGACCAAGGCCACCCGCTGTCCGAGCACGCCGATGATCACGGGATCTCTCGATACGATGATACGAATCCAGGAGGAGTCTCAGCGCGCTCGGTACTAGCGCGGCGACTGAGGCAGAGGCGCCCTATGCAACGTCTTCTACAAAACCCGAAGCAGCCCGCCAACCGTCCGCTCCACAGGCCTCATCGACGCGTCGTTTTAATGCCTACATCTGGTCGGCCAGATGCAAGCCTCGCGACCTAGGTTTTCCGCGAAGGCGCCTGCGCCACTTGGCTGGTGACATCCGGGCATAGTAGTTGGACGGAGTGTCGACATAGCGGGCCGCTCATATATAAGTGTCCCATGGCCGAATCCATCCTCCTCACCGCCGCCCGAGTTTCTACTTTCGATGGCGACAAGCTGCTGACCGGCGCCAGCGGATTTTTCTTCCTACGCGACGAACGACTTTTCTTCGTCACCAGCCGGCACGTCGTCGTTGACGCGCCCACCAAGCATTTTCCAAACCGACTCGAAATCGAGCTGCACACCGATGCCGTCGACCTGACCCAAGCGAGCGTCTTGTCGGTCTGGCTCTACGTAGACGGCAAGAGCATGTGGCGTCAGGGAAGCGACACAGGCGGCGAGATCGACGTGGCGACCATCGAGCTGGACCGTGCGGCCCTTCCGCCTTCGGTGGCGATGCACACTTTCACGCCGGCTCACTTGCAGAGCATGCTGGACGAGGTCGAAGTCGGCAGTGCGCTGCTGGTAGTGGGCTATCCGCTGGGCTTTCACGACGTGATTTATCACCTGCCGGTGGTGCGTCATGCGGTAATCGCATCTTCCTTTGGCGTTCGATTCCAAGGCAAGGGCTACTTTTTGACGGATGCGCGCACCCACCGTGGGACCAGCGGCGCAGCCGTGGTGATGCGTGCCCCCGGCACCAATCCGGCGCTGCCCTGGAAACTGCTGGGCGTGCACTCCTCGCGTTTGGACATGAACACACGTGACCTGGCGCTGGACGAGTCGCTGGGTCTCAACTGCGCCTGGTACGCCGACATCCTGCTCACGCTCACGGCGGATGTACCCGCTCCCTCTGCGTTGCAACCCCAACCAATTGCCTGAGATCGTCAACCCCTACCTGGCTCTGGCGCTTGATCTGGACACAGCCGTGGTGTCGGATCTTGTTTTGAGCGCGCCTGAAGGTAGTCCAACAGCCTTCTACACTGGCGATAACCTGCGGGATGCCTTGCGTCGACTCGTGCGTCTGCTAGACCGCCCGGAATCATTCGCGGTGCTCAAAGAAAATTTTTGATTCGAGATATTCACCATTAGCTGCTGCTGGATCGCGAAGGACCGGCTATTCGGGATCTAGGCCTGCACGACAGCAACGCGCGACGCATCGCCCGCGCTGTTGCAATCTTACGTGCCGACCACACACAATCAGCAAAAATTTGAACTGCCTGGCGGCAGCGGCCGGAATGATCCGCTCGGCATTTCACCCACATTCTCGTACGATTACTTCGTAGTCGCCGCTGCAGTTCCAGATGCACCTCCGCTTGATGGAGGAGCGCCGCTTGATCCTGTCCAAGGGAAAGAGGTTGAGTGAAGTGGCTTTCGAAGTGGGATACGAGAGTGCCTCGCACTTCCGCCGCGAATAGCCCGCATGTATGGTCAGCCACCCACCATGGATAAACGAGCGGCGTCTTGTTGCGGTGAACAACCAGCTAAAGGGACTAGCGTTCAGCCCCTACTGACGTCCGTCTAAAGTCAAAGTCAATCCCGTTTCGCGGGCCCCTCAGCACTATTTTTTCCACGGCTGGGTAACCTAAATCCCTAGGATAGGCGCGTCTGGATCTCAACCTCAGAGGTGAGCGTGCGGTGCACGGGGCATTTGTCGGCGATCTCCAGCAAACGCGCCCGTTGCGGCTCATCGAGTGGCCCCGCGAGTTCGACCGTCCGCCCGATTCGGTCAATCTTGCCTTCCTTGGTCTCACATTCCGCACAGTCTGCAGCGTGGATCTTGGCGTGAGTCAAAGTGACGCGGACGTCCTCTAGGGGCCATTTCTTATGGCGGGCGTAAAGGCGCAACGTCATCGCAGTGCAAGCTCCAAGCGCACCGAGCAGAAGGTCATATGGACCCAAGCCGAGATCGTCACCGCCCACTCCCACTGGTTCGTCACTCACCAGCGTGTGGCGCCCTGCCTCAACGTTGACGGCAAAGTTGCCTGAACGGTCGCTGACTCGCACAACGCCCACTGGCAGAGACTCCGCTCCGGGTGTCGACGCCACCTCGCTTGAAGGGGCGGGAGCAGGCAAATACCGCTTAGCCCAGGCAGCGATGAGGCCTGCGGCGTACGTGGCATCGCTCTGACTGTTGAGCAGGTGGTCGGCATCGTCGAGCGATACGAAAGATTTGGGGTGCAGCGCCTGTTCGAAGATTCGGCGTGCGTTGTCTACTCCAACGATCGTGTCGCTAGGCGCGTGCAGCACAAGCAAAGGCCGATGCAACGCATGGATTCGCTCGGCCTGAGGCTGGGAGGCTACGTCGTCTAGAAATTCCCGCCGCAACGTGAACTCACGGCCCGAAAGCGTTACACGGGCCTCTCCGTTGGACTCGATGAGAGCCAGCCCCCCGCCAAAATGCCGCGTAACGTGTGCCGGCTCGAAGGGCGCGCCGAGCGTCACCACAGCACGCGCATCGGCAATGCGGTGTGCAGCGGCCAGAACGGCTGCGCCGCCGAGCGAATGCCCGATGAGGAGCGCTGGCGTTCCATGCTCACTTCGCAGCCAGTCGGCCGCCGCGACTAGATCGCCGACGTTTGAACTGAAATGGGTGTTCGCGAAGTCACCGCCGCTGCCACCCAACCCTGTGAAATCGAAGCGAAGCACGCCGAACCCGGCCTCTACCAACGCACGCGAAATATAGGCGGCCGCTTTCGAGTCTTTGGAGCACGTGAAACAGTGTGCGAAGACAGCCCACGCTCTTGGCAAAGTGTTTGGTTTATCAAGCCGTGCAGCCAGCAAATGGCCGAGGCTCCCGGGAAATTCAACTTTAAGGCTAGTCATGTTTCACTGAAGTTGATACGCATGCAAGACAGCAATCGAGGTCGCTGCGACTCCAAGATTCGAACACGAAATCTATTCACACGCCAGCGTGTACTACAGACTCGATGAAGGACTTGATTGCCCCAGCCAAATATGACACCGTGCGCTTCGCCTTCCCTGAAATTTCGACATGCGTACACTGAAAGCTCGTCTGCACATCTGGCATGGAAGTTTGGCGCCAAGACTGCAAAGCAAAGGTCGGCCGAGCCGCACATCTTGGTCGTTACTTCTAGAATGAACGGATGACTTCTTCCGTTGACAAAGATCCCACCAAACCAAGCAATTTTCTGCGCAACGTCATCGAAAACGACCTTGAAGTAACCATCCCCCGGCAAAGCCGGGGGCATTCGGGATGTGAGCCGCTCAAAGCGGCTGTAAGGGGTCGCTAACGCGGCCCCTCATTCTTGGGGCCACCTATCGGTGGCTACTCACCTCCATA
>Ga0163108_10000236_pt1 | contig 41242 bp, 39 predicted proteins | sample Fk1155metaG_FD_109644 | JGI IMG/M metagenome (GOLD analysis project Ga0163108, IMG submission 109644) | Marine microbial communities from the Central Pacific Ocean - Fk160115 155m metaG | ecosystem: Environmental > Aquatic > Marine > Oceanic > Photic zone | place: The Central Pacific Ocean...
GGTTTCTTCCGCGGTTTCTTCCGTGGTTTCTGAAGCATCTACGGACGTCGCCGCTTCCTTTAATTGGGCGACTCGATCTGCATACTCATCTGCCATTTTTTCCTGCTCCAGGTGCCGATACATGGCCACCAGGTTTCCGTAGGGAACTGCCAGGACCTCGGATGGATAGTCCTGTTCTTCCGCAGCCTGTTCGATCATATCGGTACCTTGTCGAGTCAGCTTGAGACCGCGTTGATGATCTTCACTTTGCCAGAATGATAAACCCATGCTGACCAACCGTTCACCGTGCAACCCGAGATTGGTAATTCCCTTGGCCACGGCGGGTTGTTCATATTTCTTCAAGGCCTGTTGGTACCAGTTCACCGCCTCCCAGTGATCATTCTTATAAACGGCCTGTAACGATCCCAGCAGGAAGCAGGTATCGCCGAGCAGAATTTCTTGACGGGGAATAAAGTCTCGTCCTGCTACTACCGTGGTCAACAAGTGGAATGCATCGGTTGCATGTTGCAACGCCTTTTGTGACTTGCCCTGTTGTTGAGCAATGCGACCTGCACAGTAAAATCCTTTCCCTGCCATCCAGCGAATTCGCTGTTTAAACAGTGCATCCGCATCTCCATCTAACAGTTCGTTGTACATCTTCGTAAGATCCCGAACCGTTTCAGTGATATCCCCATCTCCCGCCAAACCCAACTGTACAAACAGAAGTTGTTGGGTCACGTACATGGGTATCGCAACATCTTCGAGAGAATCTTTCCGCAGGCTGTTTAACAGTGCCTGGCTGTTATCTAACCATTTCGGTACGACGCTATTCTTGTTCTGCCAGTCGCCCCAGGCGATATCATTGGCAATGGCCAGGTGGGCATTAAGCAGGATTCGCTTGGCCTGGCGACTGACGGATCGATCGGAACTCACGACCAGTGACTTGGCGCGTTTGACAGATGCCAGGTGATGTTGAATGGCTACCTGGTATTCACCCTTGCCATGACGTCCATACAGGTCGCCCTGCAAACAAGTCGCTTCCGCCTGCTGCAGATTCGTGGCATCTTCACTTTCAAGAATCTGCTGGATCGTTTTCTCGGCAACCTCCCAGTCACCTAGCTGGGATTGAATTCGCGCCTGGATTAACTGGTAATCGTGCGAACCAGGTTGCAACTTCAAGGCTGTATCCACGGCTTCCAGGGCCCGCGTAAATCGACCCATCAGCGTGAGAATACGAGCCTCCATCGCATGCGCTTCATCGTTTTTCGGATCCAGTCGCTGGACTTCCACCAGGTCATCCAGGGCATCCTGGTAATGACGCCGCTGGTTGACCTTCGCGCGTTGCAGAAACGGCACGGGCGAGATCGGCGCCAATTTGATTTGCTTCACCTGGACCGGTTCTGAGATTTTTCCATAAACAAATGTAACTCCCCGTTCCGGGTAAACACTACCCGTTACCGAACCGCGGGAGTCACGCACAATGACGGGCTCGAATGTCTGAATACCCAGTTGCTTGGCCATCTCCGATACCGAGTAAGATTCCTTGAAAAACACCTGGATGGAATCCACGATCTGATCAGAGACAATCACCTTGACCTGTTGGAATGCACCGACCTGGAACATCAAGGTCTCAACGCCATTCTCCTGGGTCTTACTCTGGGCCACACCAAAACTCTCTTTCAAGTCAGCCGCCGAACTGCGTCCTGGCGTCAACTTCTGAAACTGCAGGGGGCGTGGTGCGTCCAATTCTGTCGTGTCATCCACCTCGGAAGCGGGCTGTAGATCCGCCGTATCTTTGCCTGGCAGAACCGGTTCCTCTTCCGTTTTCTTAGCACCAAACTTGGGCACAGCAATGGGAGGCAAGGTAAATGAAAATGTCTTCCTGGCAACGCGCGGAGCCTCGGGTGAAGTCTTCTCGACTTTCTCCGCAGCTTCGTCAGTCGCAGGCTCGCCGGGACGACGCGAACTACGAACCGCCTGGCCACCCTGGCCGCTGGCTTTTGTTTTTCCCGTATCTACCGTGATCAATGATTTGAGACGATTCTGGATTTTGTCCGCACTGGGAATTTTCAAGTTAAAACCAAACCGAGAACTGGGAGTGGCGGTTGACTTTTCTGCCGTGGAGCCTGTTGGACGGACCACGGGCTGCTGCTCCACCGAACGAATCGCCGTACCAACCGGTTTCTCCTCGCTCACTTTCGGCGCCGTTTCAGCTACTGTTACTGCTGGTTCTGCCGGCTTCTTCGCACTGTCTTGGTCCTTCGTTTCCGTGGCGGGAACCGCTGGTGTTGCCAATTTCACGGGTTGAGATTCCTCAGCCGCTTTTCCCTTGGTTTCCTCTCCACCAATCGGTTTCTCACTAATCGGCTCCGACTCCACGATATCAAAAACCGAAATGGTCTGTCGGGCACGTGGCGGCGAAATAGTTTGCACCTGTACCTCTGATGTTACCGCAGAAGGGGACGGGGGTTGCGGAGCAGGAGCGGGCTTTTTCGTTGCCGTGGTTTTCGCAGCTGCACTCTTTGCGGACTTGTCCGTATTTTTCTTGCTGGTTCGCGCAGGTCGTTTTGCAGGTAACGTGCCCTGCTGCCAGCCGGAAACCTCGGGCAACAGGCTGATGCAAACAACAAGTAAACCGAAAACCAAGCTTCCGATTAGAAGACTCACGATGGGTTTTCGACGCATGGAATTGTCCTTCCTTGATAAAACCAAAGCACGCACCTGCGTGGCACTTGCTATTTACTTTCATAGCAACGCAAAATTCTGGGCGGCGTAGTATAGCGAACCGACACCTTGCGTCCAGACGAATCTGAACGTTGCTAGCAAGCAAAACAAAGAAACCCTGATGAGCGGTGGTAAACCGTTGCTGGGGCATTCTCACGGAGGGTACTGATTCGATTTTCAGCCCGAAAGTCAGTAGCTAATCGCTTTTCCGAGGTCGTCCAACCTTCAACCATCCCAGCAACAGAAAAGTCCCTAAGCCGACGGCCAAGCCGACATAGATCTCGTGCAAATCGGTATAGTTCCAACGCTTCGCCAGGTACCAACCAATGACAGTCACTGACCCCACGCTACAACTGACTAAGCTGGCAGCTGCGGTAGCACGTTTCCAGAACAACCCCACGACCAGGGCCGGCAGGAAACAGGCTCCATACAGGGATCCGGAAAGGGAAGTAAGTGTCACGATATCCTTTTGCAGGGGACTGATTGAAATCAGCATCGTCACAACGGAGATGATCACGACCCACACGCGCGTTCTTCGAACGGCACCTTGAACTCGTGCCTGAATTCCCTCCGGATGCCCACTGGCGAGTAAGTCATGATCGACTGCCGAGGCGGCGACCAGCAGTACAGAATCGATCGAAGACATGGCGGCCGAAACCAGTACCAACAGGAACAGGGTACTAAGAAACGGTCCGAAGATCTTGGTAGTCCCCAGTAAATATGGGACCACCTGGTCCGTTTTATCAATGGCATCCATGGAAATCACCGCATGGGCCAACGCTCCAATGGGCAGTAATGAAATGTAGGTAATCGTGATCAACAATGGGGCCACCCAGGATGCTGTACGCAAGGCCTGCTTATTCTTCAGGCCATAAAACCGAGATAGTTGCCGTGGTTCCACCACGTACTTGATGCCTACGGCCAGGGCCAGTCCCAGCACATTGATCAACGTCATGTTTCCCTCCCAGGCTACAAGCTTAGGGTCCTGCAACTGAACTTGCTCAAGCATATTCCCCAGGCCACCTCCCTTGATGATCAAGCCAATCAACATACCGACCGCACCGACCACCATCAGCGAACCCTGCAGGGCATCGGTCAAGACAACCGACTGGAAACCTCCAGCCAACGTATAGCTCGTAACCACCAGGAAAACCAACAACACACACAACTCGTAATTCAGGTCCAGAAAACTGGCCAATGCCAACGCCGATCCCCGGTAAATGGCAACCAGATAGATGATCGAGGCGACCAGAATGACCAGGGCAGCCAGTCTTCGTAGACGCATCGACTGGTAGTGGTGGCCAAGGAAATCAGAGACGGTCAACGACTCGTATTCCCGTGTCAGCGGAACGAAACGAGGAGCAACGACAAACCAGGAAACGGCGCAAAGTCCCACGTAAACAAAAATGCCCAGGCACCAGATCAACCCTGCATCCCAGCTTTTCCCGGAAGCACCAATGAAAGTATTGGTACTCATGAAGGTGGCATAAAAGGACAGGGCGACAACCCAACCGCCCAGTTGCCTGCCAGCCACCAGGTAGTCGCTGAGCGACTTGACGTGTCGTTGTCCCTTCCAGGCGTGGTGTGCCAGTAGTACCAGGTAACCAGCGAGAAAGATTACTGCCAGCCTGTGATCATTCCACCATTGCATACATCACCACTCCTACTGCTCGACGAAACCGCTTACGTCGCTGCTGGAAACAGTAACTTGATCGCCGGTTTCTCCACCTTGCCCATGGCATTACGTGGCAAGATTTCAAGCACGAGCAGTATACTGGGGACCTTGTAAGCAGCCAATCGCTCCTTGCTCCAGGCCCGCAGTTCCTTAAGCGTCAACGCACCGTCTTTCTCCAGGACCAGGCAAGCGGCTACGCGTTCTCCCCATTCCTCATCAGGCAAACCAACGACCGCGGATTCCACGATCTGATCATGCTCCCGCAACACTTCTTCAATTTCCAACGCGGAAACCTTGTAACCACCGGTCTTGATAATATCCACGCTGCTGCGACCCAGGATCCGATAACTTCCCTCTTCCACCACGGCAACATCACCTGTTCGGAACCAACCCTCCGCAAACGATTCCTCGGTGGCTAATGGATTTCCCCAGTATTGCTGGAACACGCCCGGGCCGCGCACCTGGATCTCTCCGGGTACATCGTCAGCAGGTATTGCTCCATCTTCATCAACACGTCGTACCTCCATGTTCGACAGGGGTTGCCCCACGTGGCCCGGCACACGAAGACCATTTAATGGATTGGCCAACGCCATCCCAATTTCTGTCATCCCGTAACGCTCCAGCAAAACATGTCCCGTGATGGATTTCCACGATTCAAGTGTTGAGATCGGTAGAGCAGCTGACCCCGAAACCATCAATCGCAACTGGCTACAACCACTGGATAACCGCTGCTGATCCGTTGCAGCCGCTTCCTGCCACGCCGCAATCAACCGGTTGTAAATCGTCGGCACCGCCATGAACAACGAAAGTTCGCCACTGCCCAGACGCTTCCAGACCTGCTGGACTTCAAAACCGGGCAGGATTTCGCAAGTGGCACCCGCCCACAGGGCACAGGTCAACACATTGATAATTCCATGAATATGGTGCAGTGGCAACACATGAAGGATGCGATCCTCCGCCGTCCAGCCCCAGGCATCGATCAAGGCAACGGTCTGTGCCTGGATATTCTCATGCGTGGCCACCACTCCCTTCGGACGGTTCGTCGTTCCACTGGTATAGAGAATCATGGCTGCTCGATCCAGCGAGATCTCCGGCAAGGAAGTCGACTCCTCTAATAGCAACTGGTCCAGTCTCAGCAACGGCAGCGAACCCGCGGCAGCCAGGGGTTGCAACTTTTCCTGCCAGGCTGGATCCACCACCAGGATAGAAATTCCTGCGTCCTCCACCACGTGTTGTAACTCCGGCAGTGGATGTTGCAGTCCCAGCGGCACCGCGATGCCACCTGCTCGCCAGATGCCCCATTGGCAGGCCGCGTAGGTAAAACCAGGGGGAACCAGGAAACCGACCCGGGCCATTGCCAGATCCTGCTGGTCACCCAGCAGACCGGCAGCCACGCTCGCAGATGAAACAAGCAGCTCTTCGTACGTGTAGGATTTTCCTTCAGAAACAATCGCCACGGACGGACCGTGGCGAGTTGCCCGTTCCACAAGTTCAATCGTCGACATGGTGCCTCCCCGCTGAGCGGTACATGATCTCGGGATTAACCTCGACGCAGAGAAAACGATCGAGCCGGCCCATGGCATCCTCGAAATGTTCCTTGTCCAACAACTGCAGCAGTTCCCGGATCAGCAGCTCCTGCTTCTCGGTAAAGGGAATCGCCTCTGCGGGACCTGGAGATTCCGGCACCAGCTGGGCCAGCATCTTCTCGATAAGACTCTCCAATCCCTCACCAGTGACCGTCGACGTCAGGATGCCCGCCGGGCGATCACTGACGTCCACCTCATCAGTCAGATCACTTTTATTATAAACCACCAAAGCGCTCGGAAAGGATTCGTACAATCGTTGGCAATCCCCAGACCATTCAAGTTGACCCTCAAAGACCAGCAGGACCAGGTCCACCTCTGCATGCTGTTGCCAGGCCTTGTTGATTCCAGCCTGTTCCAGCCCCTCCGCATCATCACGCAGGCCCGCCGTATCCATTAACTGGACAGGCCATCCATCCCAGGCGGTGTGAGTAGAAACCAGGTCCCGCGTCGTCCCGGGCTGGTCATGAACAATACTACGATGAAAACCAAGCAGCGCATTCACCAGGCTACTCTTTCCAGCATTAGGAGGTCCCAGTAACGCAACTTTCCACGGCTCGGTAACGTGTAACCCCACGTCCACCCAGCGGCCCAATTGCTGCAATCCCGCTCGGGCCACGTCCTGCTGCCCAGACCGCATGGCAAGTAATATCTCATCCAGTCGATGTCGCAAGGCACCATGGTACTGAGCCAGCATCAACAGCGCACCTCGACGTGTGCGAGCCTCGATCATGGATTCCCAGGCAGCGATCGACAACGGATCCTGCCTTTCACTGGTCATCCACGACTGACCTACATCAACCACGCAACCCGATGCGACCAATGCATCCTGGATCTTTTGGACCGCGGCATCTCCCCCATGGCAATGAACATCCACATGATCAGCTCGTTGACGACACACAACCAATTCTTCGCCAGGACCGGAAGGGGAAAACCAGCAGCCAAAAACAATCTTTCCACAGGGAATTTCTTCCAATTGGCGGCCGGATGCCGGTCGGAAATACTGGCTGACCTGTTCTGTCGCGCCTGGACCGAAGACTCCCACCGTGGCTACGGCCGAACGACCGACGGCCGTCAAGCGAGCAACCCGGGTCTCGGGTAAGCTGGAAACATCTGTTCTTCGCTCACCCATCTTGCTTGGCTTGCTCCCGGCTGAATCCGTGGATACCACTGAGTGCCACTCCCGTCAGTACCAGGTCACTAACCTGTTCAAACCCATCCTGCACAAGGTGTTCAGCCCAGATCGCACCCGCGCCCGACAGGAACTTCTCGGGAACGGTGGAGCAAGACTCGCTCATCCGCGTCACCAACTCGCGCAGGGCACCCAATGTGCCCCAGTAAACCCCACTGGAAATCGCAGAGTCTGTAGACTTGCCCACCACCTCGCAGGGCAATGGCTCATGATCCACCAAAGGCAATTGATCTGTTCGAGCTGCTAATGATTCCATCGCCAGGTGCCAGCCTGGTAAGATTGCACCACCCAGGAAAACTCCTGACTCTGAAACCAGGTCACAGGTTACTGCCGTACCACAATCCACGATCAATGCAGGAACGCCAGATGATCGCCGTTGATTGACGGCCACCGCAGCTGCCAAACGATCCATTCCCACCTGTTCGGGGTGGGACACGTCCATCGCCAACGGCACATCCTCATGGGTCAAGATGACGACCGTCTCATCAGGCCGTTCCCTCTGTAACCATGAAACCAGGGTATCTCGAAACGGTTGATGCACACTGGAAATAAACCACTGCAACTCACCGGAGACAGCCCAGTCGCCGATCGCGCGGGACCACGAAGAACCAGGAAACTCCTGGTGGGAAAAACGTACGGGCATCGCAGCCTGCATGGTTGGCAGTTCCGCACCATCCCAGCCAAACAAGGCAGCCGAAACATGGCTGTTTCCAATATCGATCGCTACCAGCCACTGTGTCTGTTGTCGCGTCATATATCGTTTCAAGAAAAAACCAGGTCACCTGACAAACATCGATGTTCAGGATCACACCTTGCCCACCTCCAACTGTTGCATAATGCGACCCGTTAGCTGATTCAAACCCTCACCCGTCACTGCGGAAATCAGCAAGACTTCCGTTCCCACCTCCGCCATGAATAACTCGTGGACCTCTGATGCAGTCGGTAACTCGGACTTGGTAATCACCACGATTTCAGGACGTTCCGCAAGCGCGGCATTATACTTCACCAGTTCCTGCCGAATGGTTTGATAGTTGGTCACCGGATCCGTTCCGTCCATCGGATCAGGCTCCACCAGGTGCACCAGGATACCAGCACGCTCAATGTGTCGCAGGAATTCATGCCCCAATCCCACCCCTTCATGAGCTCCTTCAATAAGGCCAGGAATATCGGCCAGTACGAAACTGCGGTTCAGGTCGAATTGCACCAGGCCCAGGTTCGGATATTTGGTCGTAAACGGATAATCTGCTACTTCAGGGCGAGCACGAGAGAGACGGCTCAGTAACGTGCTCTTGCCGGCATTAGGTTTACCGATCAAGGCCACATCGGCAATGACTTTCAATTCCAGGATCAAGTCCCGCCGCTCGCCCTCTTCTCCCGGTGTAAATATGCGCGGTGCCTGGTTCGTCGCCGATTTAAACCGCCAGTTTCCCTTGCCTGCTTTACCGCCACGAGCCGCCACCATCTGATCCCCACAATGAACCAGGTCCTTGATAACAAATTTTTGCGCGGCATCCATCACCAGGGTTCCCGGAGGTACCGAGATCACGAGATCCTTTCCCGAACGCCCTCGTTTCTTGGCACCGCTCCCGGGTTTCCCCCTGGGAGCTTTCCACTGCTTGCGACTGGTCACCCCGGTCAGGCTGTCAACATCCTCCCCAGCGATGATCACGACGCTGCCACCATGTCCGCCGTCCCCGCCGTCTGGACCACCTCGAGGGACATACGGTTCCCGACGAAAACTCATGCAGCCGTCACCACCGCGACCACCTTCCACGTAAATCGCAACTCGGTCGACAAACATGGTTTCATCCTTCGTCGTACGATCAGTTAAAGCAGGTTACAAAAAAAGGGACATCCCCTGAAAAGGAAGTCCCTGGTACCGTTCACGTACTGCCTGCAAGAAGAGTAATCTGCCGAGACTCTCAGGCCACTACGTTAATCCGTCGTCCCTTGCGATCAAACGAAACAACTCCATCAACCAAAGCGTACAACGTGTAATCATTTCCCTGGCCCACGTTGGCACCGGGATGAAACTTGTTGCCTAGCTGGCGGATCAGGATGTTGCCTGCATGTACCTGCTCACCACCAAAACGCTTGACGCCACGACGTTGGGCATTGGAGTCTCGTCCATTACGAGTCGAACCACCGGCTTTCTTATGTGCCATCGATCAAATCATCCATTCGTAGAAGGGTTGCTTCCGATTCCAGGGAAACTACCTTTTTAACGATAAATCCACCGGTAATCAAGCCGTTTGTCGACCCCATATTTCTGAAAAACTTCAGCCTGCTCTCCTTCGTTGCGCATCACCGGGATGCCATAACGTACTTCCGTCTCGTGTTCCAGCACAGAATCACCCGGTCGCCAGAAATTTAACTGCAGTGTCTTAAACTTAAACTGGCGTCCCTTACCAGGTGGATCCGCTGGCTTAAAATCGTCAGATGTCTCGAGGAATTTGTAAGCATTCGTCAAACCCTGGATATAGACCGATAAATGGTCTGTCCGGGGATCCACGTCTTCCCAGGTCGCAATGCCCCAGACTCCCCGATCAATACGTCCATCGCTCATCATGACCTTGGTCGCCGCCATTTGAACACTGTTGAGCAAAGGACGCCCCACCCGCTCACGCTCGCTGACCGGTTTCAAAGCCGACGGGATCACACGATCCAGGTACTCTTTCTTGTAGTCATGACTACGTAACACGATATGCGGGAAAAAACGGCGATACTCCAAATCCTTGCGTCCAACCCCCATCACCTCCCGGTAAAAACCTTCATAGGAACCAAGTATTTTTGGATCCAACGGTCCGGCAGCACCACGCAACGGTGGCACCGGAGGAAAATGAGCAGCGTTCGTATTGTTCAGTTGCGACAGAAAATCTTCCGGTGGCTTAACCACATCGTCTAACGAAGTGGGCACGGGATAGAGATCAGACCCCAGGTAGCGGATGCGGTACACCATGTACCAGACCATCTTTCGACGCATCTTGACCGATGGCTGGGGAACGTCTACCTCGATCATTCGCAAGGGCTTGAACGTAAACTCCAATCCCCAGATCGCCCGTCTCAGGTTCACCTGCTTAGCACGTTCATGAATCGTTCGCGATTGCGAGATGAAATTGGGAGTCCACTGTAAGTCAGGCTGCGCGGTAACAATCTCCGGTAACTCCAAGGCCCCATGGACTGTTTCAGATTCCTCGAGACTCGTCGGAATCACTCGCAATACACCAGGGCCCACCTTGCGACGCGATGCGGGCTGCTGAGCCTGCGATGAGTCCATCAAGACCCAACTCGCTCCGAACATGCTCCCAAGAATTCCCAGGATGATTGTAAAACGATACATCGCCCTTCCCTTCCACCAAGCCAAGATGTTGAAACGAATCACTCCCCAAATTCGGAAGCTCCTCAGAATCGACTGCTTACCAAGTATAATTACCCATTTTTCCTAAGGTCAAGTTTTCACCGGAATAAGAGGACTTCCAGTCATCCTGACCCAACACTACCGTGATCCATCCCACCAATCGCTGCAACCCTGCCGTACCTTTGGCAATCGGGAGCTACCGTATCGGATACATCGAACCCTGCGACCATGGATCTTCAGTGCCATCAGGGCATTTCCCTCTTCTTCTCGCAGTTTACCCTCGTAAAATCCGCTTCTTTTCAGGCCAGGCCGTATGCACTACCTAGGACAACTAGCTCTCAAGAGGGGTGCGATGGCTCCTGCGACAGAGAATAATCCTGGAAAATCCTCTTCAACGTCTGTTTACTCGGCAAAATTGATCTGCCTTTCAAAGGCCCTCTGCTGCTATATTGCTGCTAGCAACTAAAAAACGTTCTTTTTGTGCATAAACTATGGATATAAAACATGTTACGGACTCATTCCCCAGTGCAATCAACTTTTTTGTGAATCCTTTGTCCAAAGAACCTGGTCACCAACGATAACGTAGTACCGCTAACTCGCGTTCGGTCCCTTCGAGGTCGAACTGCGAACCAGTGAGATAGGTTACGCAACCTAAGGGTTAAGGCATCCTGTCGGGCGAGGAAACTCGCACGGAACACCGTCAGGATGCTGGAAATTCATGCTGAGATAGAGAGGCCTACGATGCATTCTGAATACCGAACCACCAGGATTCGTGAACTTTGCGACCAGCAAGTTCGATTCGCACCCCGCCACAAGAAGCTGGAGCAGGCTGCCGCGGCAGAAAAACTGCTGGCGGAAATTGAATGCGAACGCAAGTACAGCTACGAATACCTTTGTTTTCGAATTACGACCTTCCGTCCGGACGTCTCGCGCTCATTGATCGCAGGAAAGGATGCTTTCCACGATCTGCGCCTGTTCATTGAAGATGTCACTGACTCGGCTGACATTCACGTCAAGGAGTTGGGAGAACCGGTCTACACGGTGGAACAACTCAGCCAACGGTTCAATGTTTCCACGAAGACCATTTCGAGATGGCGACAACTCGGCTTGGTCAGTCGTCGTTTTATCTACGACGGACGCAAACGTGTCGCCTTTTTGCAAGGCAGCGTGGATCGGTTCGTGGCAACCAATCCCCAGCGTGTTCAGCGCGGAAAACAATTCAGTCAATTGACCGACCAGGACCGCAACGAAATCATCGATCGTGCACGTCGGCTGGCCCAGGCAGGCAGCTGCAGTTCGGAGATCACCCGGCGCATCGCAAGCCACGTCAATCGAAGCGTGGAAACCATTCGCTATACACTCAAACAATTCGATGAGAAAAACCCTCAGCTGGCAATTTTTCCATCGACAACAGGCCGCCTGACTCCGGAAACAAAGGATCAGATTCACCAACGCTATCGACGAGGTACTTCGGTCGCCTCTCTCAGCAAACAATATCACCGCACACCCTCAAGCATTCATCGTATCGTCAATGAAGTAAGGGCTTTACGTATCCTTGAGTTACCTCTCGACTGCATGCACAACCCGATTTTCGACAAGCCTCGAAAAGAGACTGAAATCATGGGGCCGTTACCGGTCAACGAATCAGCCAGCAGGAAAGTACGGCCACCGGCGGGACTACCCCACTACCTGGCAGCGTTGTACGAAGTACCGCTCCTGAATCGCGAGCAGGAAGGACACCTGTTCCGCAAGTACAACTACCTCAAACACAAGGCCGCCAGGCTACGTGAAAAAATCGATCCCGCTCGTGCCAGAAGCACCGCCATGGATGAGATCGAAAATCTCTACGGCGCAGCGGTCGCTATTAAAAATCAGATCGTCCAGGCCAACCTGCGGCTGGTGGTTTCCATTGCCAAACGTCACGTCAGTGCAACCCAGGACTTCTTCTCATTGGTGAGCGATGGAAACATGTCCCTGATTCGCGCTGTCGAAAAATTCGACTACGCCCGCGGCAACAAGTTCAGTACATACGCCAGCTGGGCCATCATGAAGAACTTCGCTCGTACGATTCCTCATGAACACAAGCAACTGGACCGTTTTCGAACCAGCCAGGAAGAATTCTTTACCGGGCAGCATGACGCGCGAACCGACCAGTACATGCTGGAATCGGCACAGTTACAACGCCAGTCTCAAATCGGCACGATCCTGTCCGAGTTGGACGAACGTGAACAGCAAATCATCGTCAGTCGCTTCGGGCTCAATCACAGCGTTGAGCCGCAAACACTCAAAGAAGTGGGACTGGAACTGGGTGTCACCAAGGAACGGGTACGTCAGATCGAAGCTCGCGCAATCAATAAACTTCGTGTTGCAGCCCAGCACGAAAATATTGATGCCCCTGAGGGATCTCACTAGCAAGACTCGGATTTTCTCGCAGATTCTCTGCCTATAATCCTCCGTTCGAGGCCCTCCTGGCAGCAACCGTCCCGTCGTCAAAGACGGGAGGGCAAGTTTCCCCGAATTGCCTAAACGGTCCCTGAATCGTTCCCGGGAAGCGAATTTTAGGGTCGTATTTTTGTTCCCTCATCTTGCAGAACTCCCACAGTTCATTATATTTACTTGTTTTTGCTATCGGGATTGTAGGCCAGCGTAGCTCAACTGGCAGAGCAGCTGATTTGTAATCAGCAGGTTGTGGGTTCAAGTCCCTCCGCTGGCTCCGTTATAAATCGCTTTCAGCCGGAGGAAAAACCGGAACATTGGCGGTTTTTTGCGTTGGAATTCGTGCCGTCAAGATACGTACTTAATGGTGAAAAACCAGTGTAAAAAACGTTTTTCGGGGGGGTTTCCCGAGCGGTCAAAGGGGTCAGACTGTAAATCTGATGGCACAGCCTTCGCAGGTTCGAATCCTGCACCCCCCACATGTGGGCACTTTAGGTGGAAGGCCGGTGCCAGGTGATCATGAAGCAAGATGGATACATCGAAACGGAGTAAGTTTGGAGCCAAATAGTGAATCGATCCGGTAGAAATCCTGCTTAAAGTCGCAGTTTCTCAGTGGTTGGATCTTGCGAAATCGTGTCAGTTACTTAAAAAGAAGGGGGGTTGGTTGATACCGGGGCATCAACCATGGGCATGGAATCAACCAATTGCGGGTGTAGCTCAATGGTAGAGCCACAGCCTTCCAAGCTGAAGACGAGGGTTCGATCCCCTTCACCCGCTGTTTACATAAAGGATTTCGTTGCGGCTCGATTTTGCCTTGAATGACTAAACGGGTTGTTTCCGAGGATGCAGCGGCACCAGCCGCCTTGGCTGCTGTAGCTCAGTTGGTAGAGCGCGTCCTTGGTAAGGACGAGGTCACGGGTCCGAATCCCGTCAGCAGCTCTTGGTTACCAGGAGAAGGAGGACAACAGTGAATCTTGATTTCTGGCATAATCTCCAGGTGGGCAAGCGAGCCAGCAAGGGCTCGAGTGAGCACCAGAATTATTTGAGTCTGTTTTGTAGCGAGTAAAAATACTTTTAATCAAACCGTCCGTCGGTCTGGTATCGAAAATTCAATAATCATAGGAATGTGAAAAGAAATGGCAAAGGAAGAATTCTCTAGAGACAAACCGCATGTAAACGTGGGAACGATCGGTCACATTGATCACGGCAAGACTACTTTGACTGGAGCCATCCTGGCCGTCCAGGCTCACAAGGGGTTAGCCGAGTTCAAGTCATATGCAGATATCGCCAAGGGCGGTACCGTGCGTGACGACACCAAGACCGTCACAATTGCTGTAGCGCACGTGGAATACTCGACAGAAAATCGCCACTACGCACACATCGATTGCCCCGGTCACGCTGACTTTATCAAGAACATGATTACCGGAGCCGCCCAGATGGACGGTGCCATCCTGGTAGTTTCCGCCGCTGACGGTCCCATGCCGCAGACCAAGGAACACGTATTGCTGGCACGCCAGGTTGACGTGCCAGCCGTCGTGGTTTTCATGAACAAGATCGACCTGGTCGACGATCCAGAATTGCTCGACCTGGTGGAACTGGAAATTCGTGAACTGCTCGAAAAATACGACTTCCCCACGGACGTTCCCATCGTTCGCGGATCCGCCTTGCCGGCCTACGATAACCCTGGCGGTGAAGAAGAAGGCAAGTGTATCGGCGAATTAATGGACGCCGTCGACAGTTACATCCCGCAACCCGCGCGAGAAGAAGACAAGCCATTCCTGATGGCGATCGAAGATGTTTTCTCGATCGAGGGACGTGGTACCGTGGCCACCGGGCGTATCGAGAGGGGAATCGTCAGAACGAACGATAAGATTCAAATTATCGGCCTGACGGAAGAACCTCGGGAAACGGTCTGCACTGGTGTTGAAATGTTTCGCAAGTTACTCGACGAAGGTCGTGCCGGCGACAATGTTGGCTGCCTTCTGCGAGGTGTTAAGCGTGATGAAATCGAACGCGGCCAAGTACTGGCAGCTCCTGGTAGCATTACTCCACACACCAAGTTTGAAGCGGAAGTTTATTGCTTATCCAAGGAAGAAGGCGGGCGTCACACGCCGTTCTTCAGTGGTTACCGACCGCAATTTTACTTCCGTACAACCGACGTTACAGGAACTGCCAATCTGCAGGGTGCAGACATGTGTATGCCTGGTGACAACGTCAAAGTCGAAGTTGAATTACATAAACCGATTGCCATGGATGATGGCGTCCGCTTCGCAATTCGTGAAGGTGGTCGAACAGTCGGTTCTGGTGTTGTAACGAGTATTGTGGAGTGAATCCTTCTATAGGGGTGTAGCTCAATTGGCAGAGCACTGGTTTCCAAAACCAGCGGTTGCGAGTTCGATTCCCGCCGCCCCTGCCATTGTCGTCTCAACCCGGGAGGTACACCGACTATTCGGTGTACCCCTCGGATAGAGACAGGTAAGTTGATGTCGTCCGTTAACAGGTAAGATAGTAACCAGGGTCTCCGCATCAACGGATACCGAGATTTTTGCCATGTCCAAAAAAAAATCTAAATCGCAGCCCGGGGTTCTCAGGCACTTCCTGAGCTTCCAGCTCTACAAGCGCAACCAGGGACGCATCACGCGCCAAGTAAGTTTTGCGGTACTGGCAGTTGTCATTGCCCTTGCTGCCTGGCGACTGAACGTCACCTTGTACGCCAAGGAAAGCTGGTTGTCCGCCATGCTGGCCAGCTCGGCGTGGTTAAGTGGGTTGTTGGGTATCAAGGACCAGGCGTTCTATGACATCACCATCGCTTACCTGGTAAGTATCTCGACTCTCGTAGTCGGAGTTTTCAGCAGTTATCGCATCGTCAATATGCCACGGTTCGCCGATTTCCTGATCTCCGTGGAAGCCGAGATGAACAAAGTATCCTGGCCGTCACGGGGAGAATTGATTCGCAGTACGATCGTCGTGATTGCGGTGATTTTTTTCCTGGCCCTAACCTTGTTTACCTATGATCTGGCATGGAGTTCGCTATTTAAAGCGTTCGGTATTTCAGCGTCCTAGGTGGTTTGTATTAAACCCGTGTGAGGGAAACATTGTGAGTAGTCAACCAGACAGTACGGCAGATAACGCATCTGATGTGGTGAGCGATGCTGCTGACGACAACTCGGAACAAGGCCTGTCGCAACTGGCAGCAGATCAGCCTGCGTCCGAAGAGGCTGTCGAAACTGTGGCTTCGGATGATACCGAAACAGAAACCTTGAACGCAGAAACGGTCCCTGTCGAGGACGTTCAAGAAGAGACTGCGGAAGAAGAGACTGCGGAAGAAGAGACTGCGGAAGAAGAGACTGCGGAAGAAGAGACTGCGGAAGAAGAACCAGAAGATGCGGAGCCGACCAAGCAATGGTACATCCTCAAGGTCCAGGTTAATCGCGAAAAATCGATCCGTGATGCCCTGGAACGCCGGACCAAGATCGAGGGACTCGAGGAGTTCTTCGGAGAAATCGTGGTGCCCACGGAGGAAGTTGCAGAATTCAACCGTGCTGGTAAACGCCGTATCGTAAAAAAGAAACTGTTCCCTGGTTACATCATGGCCCACATGATCATTAACGATGACACCTGGTTCCTTGTTCGGGAAACACCCGGCATTGGTGATTTCACCGGAGCCGGAGGCAAGCCGACGCCCATGGATCCGCTTGAAGTCGAACGGATCCTGCAGACCAATGATGATGTTGATGATGATGGTGAGCAGCAGGTCAAAACGGCCATTCCGTTTAAGACCGGCGATCGCGTGCGTGTGAAAGATGGTTACTTCCTCAACTTCGAGGGAGACGTGGAAGGAATCGATGAAGCCAATGGACGGGTTACAGTAATGATTAATATTTTCGGACGTTCCACTCCCGTTGAACTGGAACACTGGCAAATCGAAGACGTCTAAGACATACAGGCAGTGAATAGATCATGGCAAAACAAATATCGGGACAGGCAAAATTTCAGGTTCCCGGAGGACAGGCGACTCCTGCCCCACCGGTCGGTACTTCACTTGGTAAGTTCGGTATCAATCTGGGACAATTCGTCCAGCAATTCAATGATCGCACCAAGGAATTCAATGGAACTCCCATCCCGGTCATCGTGACCGTCTATGGTGATCGCTCCTTTGACTTTGTAACCAAGAGTCCTCCTGCGGCCTCGCTGCTGAAACAGGCAGCTGGAGTCGTAAAAGGCTCAGGCGTTCCCAACAAGGAAAAAGTGGGAACCGTCACACGGGCGCAGATCACAGACATCGTGAAGAAGAAACTGGCCGATCTCAATGCAACGGACATCGAGAACGCCGGCCGGATGATTGAAGGAACTGCCCGCAGTATGGGAATTACCGTTACGGACTGACGATTTGAAGAACGCATCGCAAGCCTCGCAGACAACGCCTGCTTGCAGAACAGATAACTTAATTATGCCTAAACCATCTAAACGATTCCGCTCCTTGAGCGAAAAAAACCCGGAAGTTGAACCGGTAACGCTCGACCAGGCTGTCAAGCAACTGAAGGAATTTGACGGTACCAAGTTCGACCAGACCGTGGAAATCCATATGCGACTGGGGATTGATGCCAAGCAGGCTGACCAGCTCGTGCGTGGATCTATCGTCCTGCCGCATGGTATTGGACGGACTCAACGGATCGTCGTCTTCGCCAAGGGAGACAATGCCGACGCCGCTGAAAAAGCCGGTGCTGATGAAGTTGGCCAGGAAGAACTGGCCAAGAAAATCAGTGACGGATGGCTGGAGTTCGACGTCTGTATCGCAACCCCGGACATGATGGGGCTGGTCGGACCGCTCGGCCGCGTGCTGGGACCACGTGGCATGATGCCCTCGCCACGAGCTGGCACGGTGACCCCGGATGTCGCCAAGGTCATCGAGGAATACAAGGCCGGAAAAGTTGAATTTCGAAACGATGATGGTGGCAACGTGCACGCTGTTGTAGGCAAGCTTAGCTTCGAAGCCAGCCAGCTGACCGATAACATCCAGGCCTTCATCGATTTTATCGATGGCCTGAAACCCCAAATCCTAAAGGGGACTTATGTGCGAAGCATCGCGATCTGTGCAACGATGAGTCCATCCATTCGGATTGCTGCTTAACCAGGACAGGTCACTTCCAGAAAGTCGTAAAGCCCAACCACACCACGATCCATTTAATGATTGAATTAAAATCATGAGTAAATATGTCAAAAACCTGATCGCCGATGATCTAAGAAAACGGTTGGAAGGCGTCGATGAAGCGTTGCTGGTCAACGTGATTGGTGTCGATGCCAACAAAACCGTATTGCTTCGGCGACAATTGCGTGAAAAGAACATCAGCCTGCTGGTCGTTAAGAACAGCTTGGCTGTACGTGCTACCGAAGGAACCCCACTGGCAGCCGCTTTTGAAGGCCTTAACGGGACTGCTGCTCTTTGCTGGGGCGGAGAAGACTTCATCACGCTGGTTAAAGAAATAGTTGGGCTCGACAAGGACGATGAGTTCGAAGCATTTCAAGCACGTAGCGGCATCATGGAAGGCGAAGCAGTATCCCGCGAACGGCTCCAGGAAATCAGCAAGTGGCCCAACCGACAGGAACAACTCAGTATCCTGTCCGGCCAGATTCTGGGTCCCGGAGCAAACTTATCCGCACAACTGCGTGGCCCAGCTGGACAGCTGGCCAGCCAGGTCAAGCAGAAAGGAGAAGAGGGGAACTGATTCCAGGAGGCAAGCAGGGACGTGCCGCTAACTGATCACAAACAGGGGCCTTTGCCCATTACTTACTTTTAGCCGGGTGCTACCTATCACTGGTAAGCCATCCGGAACTCAAACCATCAAAACTAATAATCAACGCATCGAAACGAATTTATTGCCACAATTCATATCGATGCCCAGCCAGAAAGGGCTCTTATTGCCATGTCCGAAGAAACTGCAACCGTTGAAGTCACTCCTGAATTGAAAGAATTGGGAGACAAAATCGCTGACCTGACACTGAAGCAAGCAATTGAATTAAGTGATTACCTGAAAGATGAGCACAGCATTGAACCTGCCGCAGGTGGTGGTGTTGTAATGGCCGCCGCAGGTGATGGTGGTGCCGCTGAAGAAGCCGAGCAGACGGAATTCGATGTCGTTCTCACCGGCTTCGGTGACAAGAAGCTGAACGTCGTCAAGGAAGTCAAGGCGATCACGAATGCTTCGCTGATGGATGCCAAGAAGCTGGTTGAAGATGCTCCAGCCACCATCAAAGAAAAGGTCGACAAAGAGGAAGCCGACAAAATCAAGGCACAGCTCGAAGAAGCAGGTGCCTCGGTGGAACTTAAGTAACTCGTTGATCCAATTGTCCGCGAAGCAAGTGAACGGAAGGTGGCCCAGGCCGGCCACCGGTCGTTCGCTTGAGCAAGGTTTTGTGAGCGTTTGATTTCTCCAGCAACTTCAATCCTGTTGTATCGTGTGATTGATTGTAGTTGGGATGCGCACCCATGTACGGTTTCCCGGGTCATTGGCCCCGGGAACGCAGATCCGCAAGTAACCTGATCCGGCGGCGAAACATTTTTTATTCCTGCTGCTGACTGATTGTTTCTGAATCTAACGCGGCAACATACCTGTAACCCGACACCACAAGCTTTTTCCCTGGAGCACCAAGGTCTATGGCTATCTCAGCAGAGCGACGCCTGAATCCGACCCAAAAACGTCGTTTTGGCACCGGACGCCAATCCGACATCACCTCGGATCTCACCAAGATTCAAACGGCCAGCTACGAGGCCTTCCTGCAATACAACAAGACGCGTGAGCAACGCAAGGAACATGGTCTCGAAGCCGTGCTGCGGGAAATCTTTCCCATCGAAAGTTATGACAAAACGACCAATCTTGAATACGTACATTACGAACTGGGAAAACCACGCTATTCACCTGACGAGTGCCGGCAACTGCGTTTGACCTATGGACGACCTTTCAAGGTCCGCCTCCGCTTAAACAAAGATGAACCGATTGAAGAAGACGTCTACCTCGGCGACCTGCCCATCATGCTCGGTGGCGGGGAGTTTATCATTAACGGAGCTGAAAGAGTTGTCGTCAGCCAGTTACATCGCAGTCCGGGAGTCGACTTCGTCATGGAAGCTGACGGTACCAGTGACCGCAAATTGCCCAGCTGTCGAGTCATTCCAGAACGTGGCAGCTGGATCGAAGTGAATGTAACTCGCAAGGAATCACTCAGCATCCGGATCGATCAAAGCGGTAAGTTTTCTGCGGTGATGCTGATCCGGGCAATGAGTCCCAAGTACAGCACCGATGCTGATATCATTCGTGCTTTCTACGACACGGAAACCCAGAAGGTGGTGGACGGTCGCAGCGTAGGGAAACTCGAAGATAAGATCGCCGTAGACGATATCGTCTACCCGGCTTCCAACAAGCGTGCTGGCGAAATCATCGTGGAAGCAGGACATAAGATCACCAAGAACATTGCTGAAACCATTTGCACATCCGGGCTCAAGAAAGTCGAGGTCATGCCGGCTCCCAAGGTCCCGCTCATGTTCAATGCCCTGAACGATGACCCGACGTCCAGCCACGAGGAAGCACTGCTGCGAATCTACCAACGCTTGCGACCGGGTAACCCACCACAACTGGAAAAAGCGAGAACCCTGTTCGAAGAAAAGTTTTACGATTCCAACCGTTACCGACTTGGACGCGTGGGACGATTTCGTATCAACAGGAAACTCGCCCTCGGTGTCTCGGAAAAAGAAATGACTCTGCGACCGGAAGACCTGATTTCTTCCATCGCTTACCTGCTGAAGCTCAGCACCTCCGAAGAGGGCTGTCAGGTCGATGATATCGATCACCTCGGAAACCGAAGGTTACGAACCATCGATGAGTTGGCCAGCGACGAACTGCGCAAAGGGTTCTTGAAATTACGCCGGACGGTTCAGGAACGCATGAGCCTCAAATCCGATAATACGGACATCTCACCACGCAGCCTGATCAATCCCAAGAGCGTTTCTGCTGCCATCGAGTACTTCTTTGGCCGCGGTGAACTCTCCCAGGTCGTCGACCAGACCAACCCCCTCTCTCAATTAACACACGAACGGCGGCTGTCCGCGCTCGGTCCGGGCGGTTTAAACCGTAAGCGAGCTGGCTTCGAAGTCCGCGATGTGCACATTTCCCACTATGGTCGAATCTGCCCGATTGAAACTCCGGAAGGGACCAATATTGGGCTTATTTCCAGCTTGGCTATTTACGCCAGCGTGGACGATTATGGCTTCCTCGTCACGCCCTATCGAAAAGTGAGCAAGGGGAAGCTGACCGACGAAATCGTCTGGCTACGCGCCGACGAAGAATCAGATTCCTTCGTGGCACCGGCAGATACAGAAGTCGAAAACAAGACAACGATCAAGGGGCCCAACCTGGTTGCCCGCTACCGATCTGACTTTGAACTCGTAACCCCGGACCAGATCCAGTACATCGATGTGGCACCCAGCCAGATGGTCGGTGTCTCGGCTGGACTGATCCCCTTCCTTGAACACGATGATGCGAACCGCGCCCTGATGGGATCCAACATGCAGCGGCAGGCCGTGCCCCTGCTCGTCGCGGAACCACCCATTGTTGCCACTGGAATGGAAACGGCCGTGGCACAGAACTCCAGCATGGTTGTACGAGCTCGGCGAGCAGGCAAGGTCACCTATTGCGATTCAACTCGTATCCAGGTCGGCGCCGACGTCTATCCCCTGAAAAAATTTGCCGGCCTCAACGAACGAACCTGCCAAAACCAAAAACCAATCATCCAGTTAGGTGAAAAGGTCGAAAAGGACCAGGTCCTGGCCGACGGTGCTGCCACACACAAGGGTGAACTGGCCCTGGGTCGTAACGTACTGGTCGGCTTCATGTCGTTCGATGGCTACAACTTTGAAGATGCCATCATCATTAGCGAAGAACTGGTCAAGAGCGATACCTACACATCGATTCATATCGAACAGTTCGAGGTTGAAATTCGCGAAACCAAGTTGGGACGCGAAGAGTTTACCCGCGACATCCCCAATGTCAGCGAAAAAGCGCTCCGTAACCTGAATGAAAGTGGCATCGTGGAAATCGGCACCTATGTCCGGCCCGGTGACGTTCTGGTAGGTAAGGTTTCTCCAAAGTCCAAGACTGAACTTACTCCGGAAGAAAAGTTGCTGCATGCCATCTTCGGGCGAGCCGGCGAGGACGTCAAAAACGACTCGCTCGAAGTCTCCTCCGGGATCGAGGGCATCGTGGTCGACACGCAGAAGTTTTCACGACGCATGAGCCTCTCTGAAGAAGACCGCAAGCTCTTCGAGAAAGAACTCAAGCAGATCGAGAAAGAGGGCAATGGTCAGATCGTCGAGGTCTTCGGAGCCATGGTGGCACAATTCGAAGAAACGCTCAAACGCAAGCTGTCCGATGACGACAACAATCCGCTCGTCAGCGAAGAGCAAGATCCCAAGTTCATTGCCGAGACTGCCGAGAATTTCCAGCTCAACCATATCACGCGAGGCATGCGAAGCAGCAGCAAGATCGCCGAGATCGAGCAGCTCTACAAGCAACATCAGTCTGCGCTGGAAGACGCTATCGACGAACGCGACCGGAAGCTGAACAGCATGAAACGTGGTGATGAACTGCGTAGTGGAGTACTGCAAAAGGTCATCGTCTACGTGGCTACCAAGCGCGTGATTTCCGTGGGTGACAAGATGGCAGGACGCCATGGCAACAAGGGAGTCATTGCCAAGATACTTCCCGTGGAAGACATGCCTTTCCTCGAAGACGGCACGCCAATCCAGATCATGCTCAACCCGCTGGGCGTTCCCAGCCGTATGAACGTCGGACAAATCCTCGAAACACACCTGGGATGGGCCGGGGCCAAACTGGGCTTCCAGGCCATTACACCCGTCTTCGATGGTGCCTCGGAAGAAGATATCAACCAGTGTCTCAAGGATGCCGGCCTGCCGTCACATGGAAAATCAATCCTTTATGACGGTCGTACCGGTGAAGCCCTCAAGCAGGAGACGACGGTTGGCTACATCTACATGCTGAAACTTCATCACCTTGTCGATGACAAGGTGCATGCCCGAAGCACCGGACCGTACTCCCTCATCACGCAGCAACCACTGGGTGGTAAGGCACGTTTCGGTGGTCAACGCTTCGGAGAAATGGAAGTTTGGGCTCTGGAAGCCTACGGTGCTGCCTACATTCTCCAGGAGCTGTTAACTGTCAAGAGTGACGATGTGGAAGGCCGCACGAAGATTTACGAATCCATGGTTAAGGGTGAAAACACACTGCAAGCCGGCACGCCTGCCAGTTTCGACGTGTTAACCAATGAAATCCGCGGACTCGCCCTAAATCTGCAACTGGAAAAACACAGGATTTAACTGACTCGTCCGTAAGGTACGGCATCCACAAAACCTGATTTAATCAATAATCAATTCGCCCCACGGTGAACCCCTTTAAGGAGCTCGGGTAGATGACAATAAGCGAAAGCTCATATGACAGGATTAACGACTACGCATCTGTCAAAGTCAGCCTCGCGCGACCACATGACATCCGCAGTTGGTCCTTCGGCGAAGTCAAGAAGCCCGAGACCATCAACTACCGAACTTACCGTCCTGAAAAAGACGGCTTGTTCTGCGAGCGAATTTTCGGTCCCGAAAAGGACTGGGAGTGTGGCTGCGGAAAATACCGTGGAATGAAATACAAGGGCATGATCTGTGATCGCTGCGGCGTCAAGGTGACCCATTCACGCGTGCGTCGCAAGCGCATGGGCCATATCGAGTTGGCGGCACCCGTCGTCCATATCTGGTTCTTCAAGGCCATGCCCAGTCGACTTGGTAACCTGCTGAACATAAAAACCACGAGCCTCGAAAAAGTTGTCTACTTCCAGGACTACGTGGTCGTCGACAAGGGCGATACCGACCTTGAGCCCCAACAACTACTCACCGAGGAAGAATATCGAGCCGCACGGGAACAATGGGGTGTGGGTAGCTTCGAGGTCGGCATGGGAGCCGACGCGGTGCGAAAACTACTAACCAGCCTCGACCTGGTGCAACTCTCGCAGGACTTACGTATCGCTCTGGAAGAAACCAATTCCAAGCAAAAGAAAAAGGATATTACCAATCGCCTCAAGATCGTTGAGGCCATTCGAGACAGTGACAATAAGCCCGAATGGATGGTACTGGACGTGATCCCCGTGATTCCGCCCGACCTTCGACCGCTCGTGCTACTCGATTCGGGAAACTTTGCAACCAGCGATCTTAATGATCTTTACCGTCGCATTATCAATCGTAACAACCGACTGCGCAAACTGGTCGATTTGAATGCCCCCGAGGTCATCATCCGGAACGAAAAACGGATGCTGCAACAATCGGTGGATGCACTCTTTGATAACAACCGCTGCAAACGGCCTGTCCTGGGAAGCAGCAATCGCCCCCTCAAATCGTTGACCGATATGATCAAGGGAAAGCAGGGACGTTTCCGGGAAAACCTGCTCGGAAAACGTGTTGATTATTCCGCGCGAAGCGTGATCGTGGTCGGACCCCAACTCAAGCTACACCAGTGCGGATTGCCCAAGAAAATCGCCCTCGAGTTATTCCAACCCTTTATTATTCGCAAGCTGAAAGAACTCGGACACGCCGATACGATCAAGAGCGCCAAGAAAATGCTCGAGCGCAAGGACGAGGAAGTCTGGGATATCCTGGAACAGGTGATTCGCAATCACCCGGTACTGCTCAATCGTGCCCCCACGCTGCATCGCATGGGGATCCAGGCCTTCGAACCTATCCTGGTAGAAGGTAATGCCATTCACCTGCACCCGCTGGCCTGCAAGGGATTCAATGCGGACTTCGACGGCGATCAGATGGCTGTTCACCTCCCCCTCTCCATCGAGGCCCAGGTGGAAGCCCACACCCTGATGATGTCCACCAATAATATCTTCGCACCGTCCAATGGCAAACCGATCATGAGCCCCTCCCAGGATACGGTCATGGGATGTTATTACGTGACGGTCGAGCTACCCAATCGTAAAGGTGAAGGCATGACCTTCTCCTCCCTGGAAGAAGCTGACCTGGCACATTCCCAGGGTGCCCTCGACATGCATGCCAAGATCAAGGTGAGACTGCCCGGTCATCGGAAGGTTAATGCCGAGGACGAGAATGCACATCAACCCGGTGTCGTTATCGAAACGACCTATGGTCGAATCATGTTCAACATGATGTTGCCCAAGGGACTGGACTTCTACAACATCTCGTTGCGTGGCGGAGACTTGGCCAAGGTGATTTCCGACTGTTACCAGCGGCTTGGGCGGAAAGCCACGATCGAACTGCTCGATGATATGAATCAGTTAGGATTCCGCGAGAGTACCCGTAGCGGCCTCTCCTTTGCTACCGATGATCTCGTCACTCCCTCCTCCAAGACGAAGATTCTCGCCGAGGCCGAAAAAACAGTGATGAAATTCCGCAAGCTCTACGATCGCGGTGTCATCACGGAAATGGAACGATATAACCAGGTCCTCGAGACCTGGACGCATGCCCGGGAACAGATCACCAGTGAAATGATGTCTGCTATGGAGCAGGATGATCGTGGTGGCCACGGTTACGTCAACCCTGTTTTCCTGATGGCTCATTCCGGTGCCCGTGGTGGTATCGAACAAATTCGTCAATTGGCCGGTATGCGAGGTTTGATGGCCAAGCCAACCGGTGAAATTATCGAAACACCAATTAAGGCTAACTTCCGCGAAGGACTCTCAGTACTCGAATATTTCAGTTCCACTCATGGTGCACGAAAGGGTCTCGCTGATACCGCGTTGAAAACAGCTGACTCCGGTTACCTGACACGTAAACTTGCCGACGTCGCACAGAACGTCGTCGTAACGCTGGATGATTGTGGAACCACCCAGGGAATTACCAAGGGAGTGATCTACCGTGGTGAAAAGGTGGAAGTGCATCTGTCTGATGCCGTCATCGGACGTGTCAGCCGACAGAATATCGTCAATCCCATTACTGACGAAGTGATCGTCAAGGACGGTGACCTGATTACCAGCACCGTGTGTCGCAAGATCGAAGAACTGGGCCTGGAACGTATCCAGGTACGCAGTCCGATGACCTGCGATGCCGCACTGGGCGTTTGCCGACGCTGTTACGGGATGGACATGTCAACTGGAAACATGGTGGAAGAAGGAATGGCCGTTGGTATCATCGCTGCCCAAAGTATCGGCGAACCTGGCACCCAGCTGACTATGCGGACTTTCCATATTGGTGGAACGGTCAATACAAGTATTGAAGAGAGTGATATCCGGTCCCAGAAAGAAGGCCAGGTAACCTTTACTCGCATGAGCTTTGTGACCAACGCAGACGGTAACAATATCGTACTCACCCGGAACGGTGAAATCAGCTTGCTCGATCCCAAGGGACGAGAAATTGAGAAGTATGAAGTGCCTGCCGGGGCAGTCCTGATGGTTGAGGAGAACCAGAAGGTCAAGGAAAATGTCGTCCTCTGCCAGTGGGATCCGCACAGCATTCCGGTTCTGGCAGAAGTCAGTGGTAAGGTCCGCTTCGAAGATGTCATCGAAGGCGAAACCCTCCGACTGGAAAAAGATGCCGGTGGAACTGTCCGACGCTTGATCATGGATCACAAGGGTGATCTGCATCCCGCTATCGTACTCGAAGACGACGAGGGCAACGGACTGGGCTTCTACTACCTGCCTGAACGTGCTCATATCGAAGCCATCGAAGGAACCTTCGTACAGGCCGGTTCCGTGCTCGCCAAGACACCACGTGAAGCTACTGGAGTCAGTGATATCACGGGCGGTCTGCCACGTGTTACCGAGATCTTCGAAGCCAGAAAGCCGAAGGATCCGGCAGTCATCGCGGAAATCGATGGTACCGTCGAGATGCCCAAGGAAAAGAAACGTGGCAAGCGTACTATCCTCGTGACCAGCGAAAGTGGTATTGAAAAAGAACATCTCGTGCCGCATGGAAAGCGATTCTTCGTGCACTCCGGCGACATCGTTAAGTCCGGACAGGCACTGGTCGATGGACCGTTGGTCCCGCACGATATCCTGCGAGTTTCCGGGGAAGAAGCGGTGCAGCAGTACCTGGTTCATGAAGTCCAGCAGGTGTATCGCAGCCAACGCGTGGAAATCAACGATAAGCATATCGAGACCATCATTGCTCGCATGTTGCGGAAAGTTCTCATCGAATCGGCCGGCGATACCAGCCTGCTGGTTGGCCTGGTGATGGATCGATTCGAGTTCCGTAAGATTAACCAGGATCTGGCGGGTTGCGTACGGATCTCTGATCCCGGCGACAGTGACTTTGAATTGAACGCCATCGTCCCCAAGGAAGTTTTCCAACAGGTAAACAGTCAAATAGAAACCCTGGGTGGTAAGGCCTCCAAGGGAAGCCGTCCCAAGCCGGCCACCGCCAGTACCCAGTTGCTCGGAATTACAAAGGCCTCCGTGCAAAGCTCCAGTTTCATTTCAGCCGCCAGTTTCCAGGAAACCACGAAAGTGCTCACCGAGGCTGCCTTGGCCGGAAAAGTCGACTCCCTAGTCGGCCTCAAGGAAAATGTTATCCTCGGACACCTGATTCCAGCCGGTACCGGGTTCCGCACCTTCCAGGATGCCGAAGTGAAATACCAGGCTGCGGCCTTGGAGCAAATGGCTGCAGAAAAAGAACAGGCGCTCGTTACCCAGTTCCCCTTGCTACAAGCCGACGAGGAGCAAGAAAGCTCAGAAGTTACTGCCCCGCAGGTCGAACCGGCTACCGATGTTATTCCTGCTGCCGAAGAAAATCTTCCCAGTACCAGTGGACCATCCACCCTGGATGAGTTATTCGGAACAAGCAGCCCAGACGAAAACACGCCGGAGGAATAAGCCAAGCAGCCGCCACCCAACTTGACACCCCCCCATATCAACCATTAGGTTGGGTAGTTTGGTATTGCCAGACCACCCAGCATATCGTTCAGGCAAACGAAGGAATATTAATGCCCACCATTAACCAACTCGTCCGTAAACGACGTAAAAGCAAACGCAAATTCACGAAGGCTCCCTTGCTGGATAAGTGTCCGCAAAAGCAGGGCGTGTGCTTGCTCGTGAAAACAATGACTCCCAAGAAGCCAAACTCAGCCCTGCGGAAAATTACCCGGGTGCGTCTCTCCAATGGGAAAGAGGCAACCGTCTATATTCCCGGCGAAGGACACAATCTCCAGGAACACTCTATCGTGCTAGTCCGAGGTGGACGTGTACGAGATCTGCCCGGCGTACGTTATCAAGTCGTTCGTGGTGCTCAGGATACGTTGGGGGTTGAAGGACGTAAGCAGTCTCGCAGTCGTTACGGAGCCAAGAAGTCATAACCTTTGGTTATTGTCCAAGAAAGGGACCGGCAACATGGGCCGTATCACCGCCAGTAGAAAACAACTCACTCCTGACCCTAAGTTCAATTCCTTGCTAGCCAGCAAGTTCATCAACTCGTTGATGTGGGATGGGAAAAAAACAATCGCCCAGGCACTCTTCTATAATGCCCTGGATGAAATTGCCACGCGACTTCCGGACGTCGAACCAATCGAGGTATTTAACCAGGCGATTGAAAACGTAAAGCCACAGATCGAGGTTCGTTCCAAGCGTGTTGGTGGTGCTGCCTACCAGGTTCCCATGCAAGTCAGTCGCAACCGACAACAAGCACTTGCCTTCCGCTGGTTACTGATGGGCGTGCGAGAGAAAAAGGGGCGACCCACGCATCTCAAGTTAGCCGATGAACTGGTCGCTGCTTACAACCGTGAAGGGGCTGCCATGACCCGGCGAGAAAATGTTCACCGCATGGCTGAAGCCAATAAAGCTTTCGCACATTTCGCCTGGTAAAAACAATTCGAACACGCTGGCCGTACGAGTGTCTATCACTTGTGCGGCCATCTTTTTGCGCCGGTAACGGCCACTACAATCCAACCATCGGCAGCCTCTACGATGAACCCCGCCCACTCCTTGGGTCCAGGACAGAACCATGCTGCGACAACTCGAAAACCTGCGAAACCTGGGAATCATCGCCCATATTGATGCCGGTAAAACCACCGTTACCGAGCGCATGCTGTTCTATAGCGGCTCGAAACACCGCATGGGCTTCGTGGATAAGGGAACCACTGAAACCGACAGCGATCCCGAGGAACAGGAACGCGGCATTACCATCTATTCCGCCTGCGTCACGTTCACCTGGCAGCAGACCCATATCAACCTCCTCGATACGCCAGGGCATGTTGATTTCACTGCAGAAGTCGAACGGTGCCTGCGAGTGCTGGACGGAGCAACGGTTGTCTTTAGTGCCCGAGAAGGTGTCGAAGCACAGAGCGAAACCGTCTGGAGACAGGCTAATCGATACCAGGTACCGCGGCTCGCTTTCATCAATAAGATGGATCGTGAGGGAGCCAACTTCGAACACGTCCTGCAACAAATCGTAGAACGACTGGACAGCAACCCGCTGGTTCTGCAAATCCCCATCGGATCCGGTCCTCGACACGTCACAGATCCCTTCCGTGGCATCATCGACCTGATCAACATGCAAATGCTCTCCTTTGATCCGGATACCGACGGCCAGGAAATTCTTGCCGGACCGATCCCGGAAGACCTGCAGGGACTGGCTGGAACCTGGCGAGAAAAAATGCTCGATCAGCTGTACGAGTACAGCGATGAATTAATGGAGTTGGCCCTGCAAGAAAAAGAACTGCCCCTGGAACTCATGCAACAAACCATCCGGGCCGCCACGCTGGAAGGGACCATTCAACCATTGCTCTGCGGGTCAGCATTACACGGTATCGGTATCCAACCACTGCTTGATGCCGTCGGACTCTACTTACCCAGCCCGGCGGATCGCCCTGCCGTGGAAGGCATTAAGCCCGCCAAGGATGACTCCAGGAAAAAAACCGAGTCCGAGGTACAGCACCGGGAACCGGCCAGCGATGAACCCTTCTGTGGACTGGTCTTTAAGGTGCTGCCCGCAAAAACCGGCGACATGGCCTGGGTGCGCGTTTATTCCGGAACCTTGAAAGGCAACAGCCGCGTCTATAACACTGGAAAAGAGAAGAAAGATAACGTCTCGCAACTATGGCAAATCCATGCCACCAAGCGAGAACCCCAGGGCCAGGTCGATGCCGTCAACACCGGAGACATCGTGGGAATCATCGGGATGCGCCACGCAACGACCGGGGATACCATTTGCGATGCAACCCATCCCATTCTCCTCGAAAAAATCGAATTCCCCGAAACCGTGATCTCCATGGCGGTTGAACCGGAGAATACTGCCGAACGAGACAAGTTGCAGGACGTCCTCGAAATGTTGAAGCGACAGGATCCCACGCTGCAGGTCATCAGTGGTGAAACCGGGCAAACCCTGCTCTGCGGGATGGGAGAGCTCCACCTGGAAGTGACCAAGAACCGGCTCTTAAGAGATTTCAATCTCAACGTTCGCTTCCATAAACCCCAGGTCAGCTACCGGGAAACGATCGGCCGTGCCGCCGATGTCACCGGGCAATGCCAGCGACAGGTTGCCGGACAGCAAAAGTCAGCCCAGGTCTCGATCCGTATCGAACCCCTCGAAGACGGAAACCAACCCATCTTGATTCTCAGCCATGCCTCACCTGAAGAACTTCCCGGTGAGTACCTGGCCACGATACTGGACGAACTAAAAAGTTGCACCCAGGGGGGCGGACGCATCGCCGGCTTCCCACTGACACGACTCAAGGTCACCATTCTGGGGGGCCAGTACGTCGATGGTGAATCTGATGAAATTGCCTTCCGTATCGCTACAAACGATGCTTTCGAACGAGCCCTCGAAGCAGGGGAACCTGTTCTGCTGGAACCGGTCATGAAGTTGATCGTTAGCACCCCAGAAGACTATCTCGGTGATTTCGCTGGAGATTTACAGCAACGAAGAGCGATTATCGTCAACACGGAGAATCGTGGCAGCCTGACCTATATTGAGGCACATGCACCGCTCAAGGAGCTTTTTGGCTATTCCAGTGCCATGCGCAGCCTCAGCCAGGGGCGCGCCGGATGTTCCCTGGAACCCCTCCATTATGCACCCGCGCCCGCCCAGGATGCGGACCAGTTTCGCTTCTAGTGGGCATCCTACTGTGGTACCCACTGCGGACGACTCCGGGGGGGTCTAGAAATGCTGTTTTTTTCCTGTCTTCTGCCCCCCCTTAGCGGTTGACGAGACTCTTCAGGGACCCTAGGATAATTGATTCCCCCTGATCCGGCTTCGGGTCAGAAGTGGGGACTTGTAGAAACGTGAGGCGGAACCTCAACAGGCTCCGCTTATCGCAGGTTATAGAGGTAGACGTTTTTTTCTGGGATTCGGTATCGTGGCAGGACAACATACAGGCATTCGTATTCGCATGGAAGCTTATGACCATGCTGTCCTGGACCAAGGTGCCCAGGAGATTGTTGACACGGCAAAGCGAACCCATTCCGAGGTTCACGGACCCATTCCGTTGCCAACTCGAATCGAACGGTACACCGTTCTTTCCGGACCACACGTCGACAAGAAGGCTCGTCAGCAATTCGAGATTCGCACCCATAAGCGGTTGATTGATATCCTTGAAGCGACAGCCAAGACTATTGAAGCATTGAACAAGCTCAGCCTGCCGGCTGGCGTTAATATTAAAATTAAGCAGCGATAACAATTCAGAAAGCTTGGCCAACGGCCATCACGCCAATTATTTCAACTGGCACAACGAGATACTTTATGACATGGACGCTGGTTGGGTAATCTGAAACAACGGGTTTGATCTCGGTTTTCAAGTTCCCATCTGCGACACAACACAAGGCACGGATCATGGCAGCAGGAATACTCGGTCGCAAGGTCGGGATGACGCAAATCTTCGATGAATCAGGGCAAGCCGTTCCGGTGACCGTGATTCAAGCCGGTCCGTGTGACGTGTTGCAAGTCCGTACTGTCGAACGCGATTCGTACGAAGCTGTCCAACTCGGCTACCTGGACAAGACACGCCCAAGCGATGATCGTCCTCGTTCGCGTTCCAGCCAGGCACGACGCAGTGAACGTGGACACGTAACCTCGCGGCTCAATAGCAAACGAGCAAAGCGGCGAGTGGAATCGGGTATCGAACCCCTCCCCAAGGCAGACTGTGAGCCCAAGAGTTTTGTTCGTGAAATCCGGGGGCCCGTCGGGGACGCTGAAGTGGGCCAACAGGTAACCGTTGCCGCCTTTGAGGAAATCAAGAAGGTGGATGTCACGGGGACCAGTATCGGTCGTGGCTTTAGTGGGGTAATGAAACGACATAACTTTTCAGGTCAACGAGCCTCGCATGGTGTCAAGAAAGTACACCGTCATGCCGGGGGTACAGGCATGAGTGCAACTCCCAGTCGACTCTTTAAAGGGCGACGAATGGCCGGCCAGTACGGAAACACCCGTGTTACGGCCCGGAACCTCGAAGTAGTGCGTATTGATGAAGAAAATAATCTCTTGTTGGTCCGAGGCTGTGTGCCAGGTTCCAATGGGGGATTTTTGCTTATCTGTGAAACCAATAAAGTAGGATGACCCGAATACCGGGGGTTTAAAGGCCAGTGGCAAGCTTACCGATTAAAGATTCGAGCGGCGCAGAAGTCGGTCAATACGAAATTGATCTCGATCAACTGTCGCCGCGAATCAATCGCCAGTTACTGCATGATGTCGTCGTCATGTATCAGGCAAATCGCCGCCAGGGATCTGCCAGCACGCGTTCCCGCGGAGCGGTTGCCGGCTCGTCGCAGAAAATGTACCGCCAGAAGGGTACTGGTAACGCTCGGGCAGGGGCCATTCGCTCTGGAGTACGACGCGGTGGTGGGCATATCTTTGCCAAGCAGCCTCGTGATTACAGCTATCGGCTTCCACGCAAGGCAATCCAGACCGCTACTCGCATGGCCGTTGCTTCCAAGATTAAGGATGAGCAAATCACCGTAATCGACGAGCTGGCCTTTGATACGCCCAAGACGGCTACCATGGCTGGCATCCTTAAAGTGCTCGGGGTGGATAGTAAAACGACACTGGTCGTCACGGAAGCACATGATGTCATGGTTTACAAGAGTGCTCGCAACATTCCGGGCGTAACTGTGTCACCGGTCAGTGACCTGAATGCATTAAGCGTGTTAACTCCTCGGCATATGCTGGTCACCAAGGCTGCACTGGATCGCCTGCAGGAGCAGGCAGTTGGTGCAAAAAAAGCTAAATCATAATTCAAGACACCTGTCCCTTTAAATGGACTAAATCAAATGGCAGCGGAAACTTCACCACGAAAACAGGCTGACGCCAAGGGTGGTATCCAATTGGAACCACACCAGATCATCCTGCGTCCACTGGTGACCGAGAAAGGTATGCATCGATCGACGCGAGATAATCAGTACGCGTTCGAGGTGAATCCGCTGGCAAACAAGATTGATATTCGCAACGCCGTCGAACAGTTGTTTGAAGACGTCAAGGTGCGGAAAGTAAGGATCCAGAATCGACGTGGTAAACCGCGACGCTACCGTTTTCGCTATGGTTACACCAAGTCCTGGAAAAAAGCACTTGTAACACTCGACCCCGAATCCAAGGGAATTGATTTCTTCTAAACGATTCGATGGCAGTTTCGCCAGGAATAGATAGTTATGGGAATTCGTAAATACAAACCGACCTCACCCGGCAGACGTGGTGCTACGGTAAGTGACTTTGCTGACCTGACCCAGGGGGTTAAGCCAGAAAAATCCTTGCTGCGCCCCATCAAGAAAACCGGTGGTCGTAATAACCAAGGTAAAATAACCGCACGGCATCGCGGTGGCGGTCATAAGCGACAGTATCGTGTGATCGACTTTCGCCGCTTCAAGGACGGTGTCCCGGCAGTTGTGGCTTCTATTCAATACGATCCCAATCGAAGTGCTCGCATTGCACTGCTGCATTATGCCGATGGTGAAAAGCGATACATCCTGGCTCCCGATGGTCTCCAGGTTGGAACCACGGTCCAAAATGGACCCGATTCCCCGCCAGAAGTCGGTAACTGTTTACCCCTGGCAAGCATGCCACTGGGAACCTCAATTCACAACATAGAAATGCTCCCGGGACGAGGAGGCGTTCTTTGCCGCAGTGCAGGGACCGGTGCCACCCTGGTAGCACGCGAATCCGACTGGGCCCAGATCAACCTTCCTAGCGGTGAGATTCGACGCTTACCCTCACGATGTCGCGCAACAATTGGCAAGGTAGGCAACTCTGACCATATGGCTATTCGGCTTGGTAAGGCAGGTCGCAAGCGATGGTTGGGGCGGCGACCTCATGTTCGCGGAACGGCTATGAACCCAGTCGATCATCCGCATGGTGGTGGTGAGGGGCGTACCAAGGGAGGTCGTCACCCGGTCAGTCCCACGGGGGTTCCGGCTAAAGGTGGATCGACTCGCCAACGACGCAAGCCATCCAATGCAGCAATCGTGAGACGCCGACGTTCGAGGCGGTACGGACAACTACGACTGAAGTAACGACAACAGCCTGCAGTATTAAACCAGACATTATTAAACCAGACAGTACATTATTTTATTTAAAGGGATCCTATGAGCCGCTCCTTGAAAAAAGGACCGTACGTCGACTTCAAGCTGTACCGCAAGGTAGAACGACAGTTGGAAGCCGGCACTAAAGACCCTATTACCACCTGGGCCAGGGCCTGTACCATCGTCCCGGAATTCGTGGGCTTTACTTTTAATGTACATAACGGCAAGCAGCACTTGAAAGTCTTCGTGACCGAGGACATGGTGGGTCACAAGCTCGGTGAGTTTTCCCCCACTCGAACCTTTCGTGGACACGGCGGCAAGGGAAATAGGTAATCAGGAAGAACTAAGATCATGGCCTATCAAGCTTCACATCGCTACGCTCGCATCAGCGCACGGAAAGTCCGTCCGCTGGCTGACATGGTACGTGGAAAATTTGCCGACGAAGCGCTTGATATCCTGCGATATCAACCGCAACGGGGTGCCCGCATGTTGGAAAAAGTGATTCGCAGCGCACTCGGGAATGCCCAGGATCCAGATCAAAATCGTGGCCAGACCGTCCGCACGGAAAGCCTGGTGATCAGCGAGGCTCGCGTGGACAACGGACCGTTTTTTAAGCGTATGAGACCTCGTGCTCGTGGCATGTCCTACATGATTAAAAAACGTAGTGCACATATTCATATTACATTAGACACCGACTAAACCCTGCAACCCAACGGACTGACATGAAAGCGACATAACGTCGCCAAGCATCGAATTTACAGGATCGAACGATGGGACAAAAAGTTAATCCAATTAGTTTCCGCACTGGTATTACCCTCGGCTGGAAAAGCCGGTGGTTTGCCTCCAAGCAGGAATTTGCAGGTCTGCTGCTTGAAGACAAGCAGGTGAGAGACTTTATTAAGAAGAATCCCAAGAGTCGTGCCGCAGGAATTGACCGAATCGAGATCGAACGAACCAGCGTTGAGGTGAAGGTGGTTCTTCACGTGGCACGACCGGGCTTGATTATTGGCAAGAAAGGCCAGGACGTCGAAACTCTGCAGGATGAACTGCAGAACCTGATCGGTCGCCGGGTTAATCTGAAAATCGAGGAGATCGGAAACCCCGAGATTCACGCACAATTGGTCGCAGAAGATATCGCTCAACAGCTTTCAAAGCGAGCGAGTTTTCGCAGGGCCATGAAAAGGACCATGGAGCAAACCATGGAAGCTGGAGCCAAGGGTATCAAGGTGCAATTGGCAGGACGACTTGGTGGGGCAGAAATGGCTCGCCGCGAGAAACAAATTTCCGGATCTATTCCGCTAAGCACCCTGCAGGCAAAAATCGATTACGGTTTTACCGAGGCGAAAACCGCCCAGGGACATATTGGAGTACAGGTCTGGATTAACCAAGGATCATTTATAGGAGACGAATCTGATGGCGCTGATGCCGAAGCGGGTGAAGCACCGAAAAAGCCAAAGAGGTCGTATAAAAGGTAATGCGACCCGTGGTAACAAAGTCGTCTTCGGCGACTTTGGGTTGCAGGCCCTGCAAGGTGGCTGGATTAAGGCCCAGACGATCGAGGCTGGTCGTATCGCCGCACAACAGTACGTGCGCGGCGAAGGCCGACTGTACGTCCGGATTTTTCCTCACAAGTCAATTACCTCCACTCCCTTGGAAACACGCATGGGAAAGGGTAAAGGTGAACCTGAACATTGGGTCGCATCGGTGCGTCCCGGAACTATACTTTTTGAACTCGGTAACGTTACTGAAGAGCAGGCCCGGGTCTGCTTTGCTCGCTTGGCACATAAAATGCCAATCCGAGTTCGCCTGGTCAGCCGACGACCTATTTAATTTTGCTCCAAACGGTAAGGGTGTCATGAAAAGCGAACAGTTACGGGAAATGAGCTCCGAACAGCTCCAGCTGACCTTGAATGAAACGACGGATCGATTGTTCCGTTTGAGAATTCAAGCCCAGACGGAACGGCTCGACGCACCCAGTGAACTGCGCAAGCAGCGACGCCTGGTTGCCCGGATCAAGACCATCCAGACCGAACGAGAAAACCAAACACCCGCAACTGAGGAAACAACCGCGGAATAATAACAACCACCAGGATCATGACGATCCCTGGTGCCAGGAAAGCAATAATTGCCCACTGGAAAAGTTACTTTAGCTAACACTTTACTGAAAAACGTTAATCATGCCTAAGAAAGTTTCCATCGGGGTTGTCACCAGTGACAAGAATAGCAAAACACGACGGGTCGAAATCCCTCGACTGGTACAGCACCCCCGCTACGGAAAATACATCCGTCAGAAAACGGTCTGTTACGTTCACGATGAAAACGATGAATCGCACCTGGGTGACCTGGTAGAAATCATCGAAGGTCGTCGACGCTCCAAGACCAAACGCTGGGAACTGGTTCGGATCCTGGACAAGAACACGGCGGTGGACCTGGCGGCCATGCAGGCACAGTCAGCCATTGCCGAAAGTGAAGTGCTCGAGAACGAAGTGGCAGCGGAAGAAACACCCGAAACCGAAAGCGAGGCGACGGCAGTACCTGAGCAGAGCGGCGACGCTACGGACGGTGCGGAGGCGAGCGAGTAGCTATGATTCAACAAGAAACCAGATTAACCGTTGCGGATAACACCGGTGCCAAGGAAGTGGCTTGTATCAAAGTCCTCGGCGGCACGCGGCGACGCTTTGCCGGGTTAGGAGACGTTATCGTCTGCAGCGTGAAAAGCGTGATTCCCGGAAGCGAAGTCAAGAAGAAAACGATCGTCAGGGCAGTCATTGTCAGGACCAGGCAGCCGACCCGTCGTAAGGACGGCAGTTACATCCGTTTTGACAGTAATGCCGTGGTCCTACTGGACGCCGATCGCAATCCTCGTGGAACGCGAATTTTTGGTGCCGTGGCCCGTGAGTTGCGCGAGTGTAATTTCATGAAAATTGTTAGCCTGGCAAACGAGGTGATTTAATGAAGATCAAGGTAGATGATCTCGTGCGTGTCATCGCAGGTGATGACCGTGGCCAGGAAGGCAAAGTGTTAAAGGTCGATCACAAGAACCGAAAGATCGTGGTCGAAATGGTCAATCGTGTTTACAAGCACGTGCGACGCAGCCAGAAGAATCCACAGGGAGGACGACTTTCCAAGGAAATGCCCATCGATGTTTCCAACGTGAAGCTGATCACCGCCCCCGGGGCCAATGCCACGCGGATCGGTTACCGGTTTAACGATAGTGGAAACAAGGAACGCTTTGCTACTGCGGACGGTTCCTCGCTGGGAGAGATCTCTTCAGACAAAAGGACATCATCCACAGACGGCTAAGGCAGCCGCAGGCAAGGCCTGCCACACCGATTAGCCCGGGGACTACGATAACGATAAAGTGCCGGCCCACTACGTGCTGGAAAAGAAAAACTCATGACTGCAAGACTACTACAAAAATACACTGATGAAATTGTTCCGGCCATGAAGCAGGAGTTCGGTCGCAACAATAGTCACTCCCTGCCACGATTGCAGAAAATCATTATTAGCATGGGAGTGGGTAGCGCTGCTACCGAGAAAAAGCACTTGGAAACTGCCGTCGAGGCGCTCACCGAGATCGCCGGTCAAAAACCGATCGTCACGTTGGCCCGCAAATCCATTGCCGGCTTTCGACTGCGAGATGGCATGGCCATCGGCTGTAAGGTGACAATTCGAGGGAATCGGATGTATGAATTCCTGGACCGGTTAGTCGCTTTGGCGCTGCCTCGCGTGCGAGATTTTCGTGGTGTCCGACGTACCGCTTTTGATGGAAATGGAAATTACAGTCTCGGTTTAACAGAACAGCTGGTTTTCCCCGAGTTAAATCCTGACAAGTACACGCGGACGCAGGGAATGAACATTACCCTGGTTACCAGTGGTGCAACGAACGACGAAGCGCTGTTTTTATTCGAGAAACTGGGGATGCCGTTTCAGTCTGAAGCGGAGCCCGAAGGTGTCGCCTGATACGCAGGCGATAGGACATAGATATACGAATAGGATTTTGTTGTGGCGAGTAAATCAAAAATTGCGAAAGCGAATCGGGAACCAAAGTATTCCAGTCGCTCTGAGCGGCGATGCCAGATCTGTGGGCGACCACGAGCTGTGTTTCGCAAATTTGGGATTTGTCGTATTTGTTTTCGTGAATTGGCTGACCAGGGATTAATTCCTGGTGTTCGAAAGGCGAGTTGGTAGAGGGATTCGAAAAATATGATGACCGATCCGATCGCCGATATGTTAACCCGCATCCGTAATGCGGTCCGTATCGAGCGTCCATATGTGGATATCCCCGTTTCCAAGGTCAAACGTGGGGTTGCCGAAGTACTCAAACGAGAAGGCTATATCTGGGACTGGCAGGAAGTTGAAGCCAACCCCATCGGCAACCTTCGTATTGAACTGAAATACGGTCCCAACGGTGAACGCGTTATACAACGCATGCGCCGTGTTAGTACGCCAGGCAGGCGTGTCTACAGTCGCTCCAAGAAACTGCGACCGGTACTTAACGGGATGGGAATCACCATTATCAGTACCAGTCACGGGGTCGTAAGCGATCGCGAGGCACGGCAGCAAAATCTGGGAGGGGAAGTCCTCTGTGAGGTCTGGTAATGGCAGGCGCAAGCCTGGAAACCAAACCGGAAAATCATACGTAAGCTTCCCATTATTGAACTAAAACGCGAAGTGAATCATGTCTAGAATTGGAAAACAACCGATTGCCGTCCTGGATGGTATCAAGGTCGCTATTAATGGCCAGGCCATTACTGTCGAAGGACCAAAGGGAAAGCTCGAATTCGAGCACCGGTCCGAGATCAGTCTGGAATACGACGAGGAAAAGAAGCTGATCCATGTCAAGCGAACCACGGACGATCGCGTCGCCCGGGCTCTTCATGGACTCACGCGATCACTCGTCAACAACATGGTTCTGGGAGTCAAGGAAGGTTACGAAAAACGGCTTGAAATCGTGGGAGTAGGTTACGGCGGTACCGTGCAGGGAAATCAACTGCAACTACGAGTCGGCTTCGCAAACGAAATCAAAAAAGTCATTCCGCAGGGCCTCGATGTTACTTGTCCGGATCAAAACCATGTGGTCATCAAGGGCTGTGACAAGCAAAAAGTCGGCCAGTTCGCTGCCGAGGTGCGGGCCGTCCGAAAGCCTGAACCTTACAAAGGTAAGGGGATTCGGTACGACGGCGAATACGTGAAAATCAAACCTGGAAAAGCAGCAACCTAATAATTAAGTTCCATGACACACCATGGATCGATATTGAATCGGAAGGTCAGTTTCGTGAACAAGAACAAGTTTCTCGGAAAACAACGTGCTCGACGTAAGTCGCGGGTCCGCAAGAAAGTACAGGGAACCGCGGAATGCCCGCGATTGAATGTATTTCGCAGCCATAAACATCTGGCTTGCCAGTTGATTGACGATACCATTGGGAAAACCCTCGTCACCGCAAGTACCTACGAACAAGCACTTCGAAAAGAGATCGCCTACGGCGGAAACTGCGATGCAGCCCAGGCAATCGGCAAACTCCTGGGTGAAAGAGCCATCGAAGCAGGTATCAAGCAGGCGCGGTTTGACCGTGGACCAGTAAGGTACCTGGGACGAGTGGCAGCCCTGGCAGATGCAGCCCGTGAAGTGGGCTTGAAATTTTAACCGACAATAACCGGTAACCCGGTAAAGAAACCTCAAGGGAGCAATAACACGGTGTCCACGCATTCAAGTCATAGTGAATACATCGATCGCGTCGTCAAAATCAAACGCTGTGCAGCGGTTGTGAAAGGTGGACGACGATTCAGCTTTGCGGCACTCGTCGTGGTCGGTAATGGCAAGGGAAAAGTAGGCTGGGGATACGGCAAGGCCAATGAAGTTCCCCCCAGCGTCGAGAAGGCAAACAAGCAGGCTACCCAGTCGATGGTGGAAGTACCCGTTGTTGATGGAAGCATTCCCCACACCGTTCGCGGCCGCTTCGGAGCAGCCAAGGTAATCCTCCTGCCAGCCGGTCCCGGTACCGGGGTAATCGCCGGAGCAGCGGTGCGAGCAGTCTGTGAAGCTGCTGGTATCACCGATATCCTGACCAAGAGTTTTGGTACAAACAATCCAGTTACCCTCGTTAAGGCAACCATTGATGGGTTGCAGCAATTGCGGACGCAGCAAGAAATTGAAAGACTGCGCGGAGTTACACTGACATGAATCTTGATGACGTCCATCGTGGCATAAAGAAAAACAAGAAACGCAAGCGGATCGGACGGGGACCGGGTTCCGGGACCGGTAAGACCGCTGGTCGTGGACACAAGGGACAGAAGTCCCGTTCGGGCTATTCAGCCCATCCTATTTTTCAGGGTGGAGCAATGCCCCTGGTCCGACGCGTTCCCAAGCGTGGATTTAATAACAAGTTCGCCCTCTCGGTCATGGCCGTTAATGTCAGTGAACTCGAGCGCGCTTTTGCCGCCGGCGATGAGGTCAATCCCCAGACCTTGCGGGAACATTCCATTGCCAAGAAACGTTACGACGTGCTGAAGATCCTCGGCAACGGAGAGCTGAACAAGAAACTGAACGTCTCTGCTCATCGCTTTAGCCAGTCTGCTCAGGAAAAAATTGAAAAGGCAGGTGGAACCGTCACGATCCTGCCCGGTAAAAAAGGCGTTGTGAAGAACAAGATGGCATCCGCGCGAACCGTCGAAACCGAGTCTGCCCCAGAGGCGACGCCTGCGGCCGATGAAACCGTGGAGGATTCCGTAGCCACTGAAGTAGCCACTGAAGAAGCCACTGAAGAAGCCACTGAAGAAGCCACTGAAGA
>Ga0163108_10000237_pt1 | contig 41215 bp, 45 predicted proteins | sample Fk1155metaG_FD_109644 | JGI IMG/M metagenome (GOLD analysis project Ga0163108, IMG submission 109644) | Marine microbial communities from the Central Pacific Ocean - Fk160115 155m metaG | ecosystem: Environmental > Aquatic > Marine > Oceanic > Photic zone | place: The Central Pacific Ocean...
TCTAAAAGAATTTCTAAAAGAAAAGTAATACGAAAAAAGTCTAAGACTAAATCTAAAGAATCTACTGAGAAAATTTATAAAACAAAATCAGATTGGGTCAAAAATGCAATAGTTAATAAATCGATGTATGAAAAAAAATACAAGGAATCCATTAGAAATAATAATGAGTTTTGGGCAAAAGAGGGGAAAAGAATTACTTGGATAAAACCATACACAAAAATAAAAGATATTGTTTATAGTAAGACAGACGTAAATATAAAATGGTTCTACGATGGAACTCTTAATGCTTCAGCAAACTGTATAGATAGACATTTAAAAAAGAATAAAGACAAAACTGCAATTATTTGGGTTGGTGATGATCCAAAAGTACAAAAAAAGATAAGTTATAAACAATTGTACGATGAAGTTTCAAAAGCTGCTAATGGTTTAAAAAAACTTGGTGTTCAAAAAGGTGATCGAGTTACAATTTACCTGACCATGATACCTGAATTAGCATATACGATGCTTGCTTGTGCAAGAATTGGTGCTGTTCATTCAATAATTTTTGGTGGATTTTCTCCTGATAGTATATCTGGAAGAATAAACGACTGTAAGTCAGATTATATTATAACTGCAGATGAAGGATTAAGAGGTGGTAAAACTATTCCATTAAAATCAATTACTGATGAAGCTTTAGTAAATTGTCCAAATGTAAAAAAATGCATTGTTGTAAAAAGAACTGGAAATAGAATTAATTGGGATGAAAGCAGAGATGTTTGGTATGATGATATGATAAAAGGTGTACCGAGACGCTCTGAACCTGAAGAGATGAGTGCTGAGGATCCTTTATTTATTTTATACACATCAGGTTCTACTGGAAAACCAAAAGGTGTTCTTCATACTACAGGTGGATATATGGTGTATACATCAATGACACATCAATATATTTTTAATTATAAACCAAAAGATATTTATTGGTGCACCGCTGATATTGGATGGATTACTGGACACAGTTATATAATTTATGGACCACTTGCAAATGGTGCAACAACAATAATGTTTGAAGGTATTCCAACTTATCCGGACTCTTCCAGATGGTGGCAAATAGTTGATAAATACAAAGTTAATATTTTTTATACAGCACCAACTGCAATTAGAGCTTTGATGGCTCAAGGTGAGGATCCAGTTAAAAAAACATCAAGAAAAACTTTAAAATTACTAGGTACAGTGGGTGAACCAATAAATCCGGAAGCATGGGAGTGGTATTATAAAACTGTAGGTGAAAACAAATGTCCAATAGTTGATACTTGGTGGCAAACTGAAACTGGAGGTATTTTAATTGCACCACAAACTGGAGCAATCGACCTTAAACCAGGATCTGCAACAAAACCTTTTTATGGAATTAAACCATGTATAGTAGATCAGAGCGGAACTGAGATTAGAGGAGAGGGTCAAGGTAGACTGTGTATTTCTCAATCATGGCCAGGACAAATGAGAACAGTTTACGGAGATCATCAAAGATTTATAGATACTTACTTCTCACAGTTTGATGGAAAATATTTTACAGGTGATGGATGTAGAAGAGATAAAGATGGCTACTACTGGATTACAGGAAGAGTTGATGATGTAATTATTGTATCTGGACACAACCTTGGAACTGCTGAAATTGAAAGTGCATTTGTAGCTCATCCAAAAGTAGCTGAAGCTGCAGTGGTTGGATATCCTCATGACATAAAAGGAAATGGTTTGTATTGTTATGTAACTTTAAATGTGGAGGAAAGGCCCAGTGGAGAACTTGAAAGAGAACTGAAACTTTGGGTAAGAAAACAGATTGGTCCGTTAGCAACACCTGATATAATTCATTTTTCCCCAGGACTACCAAAAACTAGATCAGGAAAAATTATGAGAAGAATTTTAAGAAAAATTGCTGCAAACGAACATGATCAACTTGGTGATACCACAACACTAGCTGATCCAAGTGTTGTAAAAAGTTTAGTCAACAATAGAAAAAATATTTAAATACTTATTAATTTTTCAAATTCTTTTTTAATATTGTCCCATTTTAATATCATTGAGTTAAGAACAATCTTTCTATCTAAAGTTTTTAATTCATTGGCTATAGGCGCCCATTCATACAAAGCTAGAGCGCTTTCATTAAATGGCCAAGAATTATAATAGGTTTTCCAATTTATTTTATTTAATCTATCACCAAAAGAAACTTTTCCCTTACTAATAATATCTTCTGGCATTCCATTTGGTATCTCATTATCTAAAATTTTTTCATAAATTTTTTTTGCATGATCCATTTCTTTATAATTAAAAAAAACATTAAGATAAGAAAGAGTATAGAAAGTAAGATCTTGCAAAGCGATTGAATAAATATTCCATTTCGCTTTATTAATTGAAGATAGTAGTTGCTCGTTATCAAAATGCAGTACATACTTTGTGCCCATTCTTGTTTTAAGATAACTATATAAAGTTACTTGGGACACCCAGGCTGATTTTTTTTGAATAAAAGATTGTAACTCATCAACATTTTTAATTTTTTTCTTAGGTAAAATAGCTTTAAATAATGAAAAGAGATAAACTCGAAAATCTTCAAGTTTTACATCTCTTAAATTAAACTTATATTTTAAAGCCATTTTATATAGAATTGGTTGTTTTATATTATAAAAGTTCAACTAATTGGAGCGTTTTTTAAGGTTTAATTAATTGTCATTATTAGTATATATGTTTTTTTTAACTTATAGGGAGGATTAATAATGTCAAAACAAGAACAACATTGGAATGAAACTAGGAATTTGCTTTTTATTACATTGGCAATCTGGTTTGTATTCTCAATAGGCATTTTTCTCTTCGGAGCTCAAATGGAAGCATCTAGCTTTAGACCTCTTGGATACCCACTATCTTACTACATGACATGTCAAGGATCATTGGGAATTTTCGTAATACTAATTTTTTGGTTTGCGGGAAGACAAGAAAAAATAGATGAAAAATTTGGCTTTGCCGAAAGAGAGGATGACTAATGATTAAAGGTAAATTTATAGATAATTTGCCAAGAGTTTATGGAATTTATACAGGAGGTTTTCTTGTATTCATAATCATAATGGCAATTTGTGAACAGGCTGGTATGTCTGCAAAAGCAATAGGTATTGCTTTTGTTGCATTCACAGTTTCTATTTACGCAATTATTGGATATCTATCAAGAACACTTCAATTGGATGCATATTATGTAGCTGGAAGACAAGTTCCAACAGTATTTAACGGAATGGCAACTGCAGCTGACTGGATGTCTGGTGCTTCATTCGTTGCTATGGCTGGTGGAATTTATTTCAAAGGCTATGGATATATGGCGCTTCTAGTTGGATGGACTGGTGGATATGTATTAGTTGCATCTTTGCTAGCACCATATCTTAGAAAATTTGGATGTTATACAGTTCCAGATTTTATAGGCACAAGATACGGCGGTAATGTAGCAAGATTGTCTGCTGTACTAGTATTAACAGTAGCTTCATTCACATATGTGACTGCACAGATTAACGCAACAGGAACTATTGCTTCAGTTGCTTTAGATATTCCATTTGGAATAGCTGTATATGTCGGATTAGCAAGTATATTAATTTGTTCTATGCTTGGTGGAATGAGGGCTGTTACATGGACTCAGGTAGCTCAATACATTGTTTTAATTATTGCGTACTTATTACCTGTATTCTGGATTAGTAATAAAATGGGTGCTGGATTCTTTCCACACTTAATGTTAGCAGATGAAGTTGCGAGAATAGCTGAACTTGAAAGTCAATTTGGTTTGGGAACTATTAAAAACACTGCGGCTGATTTAGCTACAGTACCAAAAGGTTTGGCTGGTATAACTAAAGCTCACTCTTCAGTTAACGCTACACCTTGGGCATTTATTTCATTAGCGGTTTGTATGATGGCTGGAACAGCTTCATTACCTCACGTTATGATGAGATACTTTACTACTCCAAGTGTAAAAACAGCTAGAAGATCAGTAGGTTGGTCATTATTCTTTATATTCCTACTTTACTCTTCTGCGCCGATGTTAGCTACTTTATCAAAACTATCATTGATGGATCCTAACCTTACAACTGGAATTATTGGAAAATCAATATCTGACGTTCAAGCATTAGATTGGTACCAAAACTGGAACCAAGCAAACCTAATGTTTGTTAGCGACTTTAACGGAAATGGAACTCTTGACTTAAATGAATTTTTCATGGGTGGTAAAGCCGTTGTGTTAGCGACTCCAGAAATTGCTGGACTACCTTATGTAATTTCAGGACTAGTTGCTGCTGGAGGTATGGCTGCTGCCATGTCTACTGCCGATGGTTTAGTTTTAGCAATTGCAAATGCTTTATCTCATGACTTATACTACAAAATCATTGACCCTAAAGCAGATACTGCAAAAAGACTAATTGTTGCAAGGGTATTGCTTGTTATAATTGGTTTTGCTGGAGCAACGATTGCAGCTATGGAGATCCAAGGTATCTTAGGTTCAGTTATCTGGGCTTTTGACTTTGCAATGTCAGGATTGTTCTTCCCACTTGTACTAGGAGTATGGTGGAAGAGAGCAAACTCACAGGGTGCTGTTGCAGGTATGCTTGTTGGTTTAGCAGTTGGTACTTGGTACTTAGTTCACGTACGTACTGGTGGAACTCCAATATGGGGTGTATCTCAACTTACATTCGGTATACATGGAGCTTTGGCTAGCTTAGTGTCTATGGTTGCTGTTAGTTTAATGACTAAAGCACCAGACTCAGCTACTCAAAAAATGGTGGACGAAGTACGTATACCAAGTGGTAAAGCTATACTTGGAAGACAACACTAAATAAATCTAATTTTAAGGGGCGAAATATTTCGCCCCTTTTAATTAAAAGTCTATATAAGTTTTTAATATGTCCGCAAATTTCCATCCTTTAGTTTATATTATTGATTATATCCTAGGTGTTATCATGTGGACACTTATAGGAAGAGTTGCAATGAATATCTTTCAAAGAGAAGACTCTAACTTTTTTTTCATGAAAGTTTTTGTAAATCTAACTAACCCTCTAATCAGACTATTTAGACCTATTACTCCAAAATTTATTATAAAACCTTTGGTGCCACTATATGTTGCCTGGTTCTTCTACATGATTAGATTTTATTTAATGCCATATATTTTGGGTTATTCTGTTATGGGTATGCTATCTTTTCCTTTAGAAAGTGAAATAGCTCAAGAAATTTATCGAATTTTTAGTAAAAATTAATTCAAATTAAAAAATAAAATTGATACTAGTAGATTAGTAATCAATGAAAAAAATACAAATATCACCCTCAATTTTATCAGCTGACTTTAGTCAGTTGGGTAATGAAATTAAGCGACTTGAACAAGGTGGAGCCGACATGATACATGTTGATGTTATGGATGGTCATTTTGTTCCAAATCTTACAATTGGACCATCTGTAATTAAAAGCTTAAGAAAATATACAAAACTATCTTTCGACGTACATTTAATGATAGATCCAGTCCATAAATATATTAAGGACTACAGTGATGCTGGGGCTGATATTATAACTTTTCATCCAGAGGCAACTGAAAATATTTCTGAAACAATAGATTTAATTAAATCATTAAATAAAAAAGTTGGAATTTCTTTAAATCCCAATACAGAAATAACAGCAGCTGAAGAACATTTGCACAAAATTGAATTAATTCTAATAATGAGTGTTTATCCAGGTTTTGGTGGTCAAAAATTTATTAGCGGTGTCATACAAAAAATTAAAGATTTGGATCAAATTAGAAAAGAACGTAAGCTAAGTTTTAAAATTGAGATTGATGGTGGAATAAATTTTGAAACTTCTAAAATAGCAATTAATGCAGGGGTAGATATTTTAGTTTCGGGCACCACAATATTTAAAGAAAATAACGGAGATTTAAAAAAAAATATAAAAACCTTGAAACAAATTTAAATGTTTATAAAAAGTGCCGTTCTAAACTTTGGTTCTATGTTTTTTCAAATTTTAAACCAAATAAGGAAGATTTATTTAAACTCTCCTATTTATAATAAAAAAATATCAATAATTGACGATAAGATTATCATATACAAGCCAAGTCAAAGTATTTTGAACTGCTTAATTAAATTCGATAAAAAAAAATATAACATTGAAGATTTTTCATTAAATTCTGTATGGAAAGATTCTGCAAATTTAAATAATAATAATTTTAAAAAACTTCATAGTTTTTTTTGGCTATTTACATTAGATCTGAAATCTTCAAAAAAAATTACTCAAAATATTATTTTAAATTGGATTGGTAAAAATGATAAATATAAACAATATATTTGGGATCTAGATATCTTATCAAAAAGAATTATTGCTTGGATTTCAAACTCAAAGTTAACTTATGAAAATTCTGAAACAGAATATAAATTACATTTTAACAATCTAATAAAAAAGCAAACAAATCATTTAATAAACGAAATAAAAAGATCAGAAAAATTAGATGATAAAATAATCGTTAGTACTGCTATAATCTTAGTTGGTTTGAGTTATGGTGATTTATATTTTCTTAAATTTGGGATTGATCTTTTAAAAAAAATATTAAATTTCTCATTAGACTCTAGTAATTTTCCTAAATCTAGAAATTTAAGACAATTAGTTTCATATTTAAAATACTTAATCGTAATAAGAGAACTTTTGAAAGAATCTCAAACACATATACCTGAATTTATAGATGAAACAATTTTTTATCTTGGCAAATCATACAATTTGTTGTGCGGAAATAAAAAAAATGGAATGTTATTTAATGGTAATTTTCAAGACTCAAATAAAGAATTTGATGATTATTTAAATTTTCTTAAATATAAATTTAAAGATGATTCTAATGAAGCTGGTGGATATGTAGTTTTAAAAAATAAAAAATCCTCATTAGCTATTGATTTTGGAAAGGCTCCAGAAAAAAAATTTTCAAAAGATTACCAGGCCGGATTATTTTCTTTTGAATTTAATTATTCAGGAGAAAAGGTAATTACAAATTCCGGTTATTTTCAAGATTACAAGCATCAACTGAATATCATATCTAAATCTACTGCCTCTCATTCAACATTAATTCTGAATAATACTTCTAACGTAAGATTCGAGAGGAATAAAAATGGAAATATGTTAGTAAGTAAAAACTTTAAGATTTTAAATAAAGAAATTAAATCTGAAAAAAGCTTTTGGTTAATAAAAGCTTCACATGATGCTTATTCCAAGTCTAATGGGGTAATTCATGAAAGACAAATTCAGTACTTTCATGATAGTCATAAGTTAGAAGGTTGCGACAAACTAATAAAAACTAAAAATTTTAAGTCTAGTAATTTTGAGTTAAGATTCCATTTGCTGCCCAATATAAAGTTAACAAAATTATTAAATAATGAGTGTATATTAATTGAAAGTAATAATGCAGGTTGGAAATTTACTTGTAAAAATCATAATATGGATATTGAAACAGGATTATATTTTGGAATGAAAAATAAGTATTTAGAAAATAAAAACATACTTGTGTCTGGTTTAACTGATCCAGAAGAACAAAATATTTTTTGGGAAATAGCAAAGATATGAGAATTAAATCAGCTTTAATTTCTGTTTCAAATAAATATAAACTTAATGATATTTTAAAAGAATTAAAAAAATATAATGTAAAATTAATAAGTTCAGGAGGAACTTATAAAAAAATTAAGTCACTTGGATATAAATGTGTGGAAGTTTCAGATTTTACAGGTTTTCCAGAAATTTTAGATGGAAGAGTAAAAACTCTGCATCCAAAAATACATTCGGGGATACTGTATAAAAGACAAAAAAAAAGTCATAAAAAAATAATAAAGAAACTTAATTTTGAAAGTATAGATTTAGTTGTTACAAATTTTTATCCTTTTGAAAAAACAATTAAGCAAACTAAAAATCAAGAAAAAATTATTGAAAATATTGATATTGGCGGTCCAACTTTAGTAAGATCTGCTGCAAAAAACTATAAATATGTTGCCGTTATTACAAAAATTGACCACTACCAAAAATTAGTTGATGAATTAAATTTGTTTAAAGGTGGAACTTCATTGCAATTTAGAGAAAAAATGTCTCAAGAGGCATTTTTTGAAACAGCGAGTTATGACTCAACAATTTTTAGTTACTTTAATAACTTTTCAAAAGAAAAAATTCCAGAAAAATTATTTATAAAGGCAAATTTAATTCACAAATTAAGGTATGGTGAAAACCCTCACCAACTTGGAGCTATTTATGGAAATGAAGAAGAATTTAAAATAAAAAAATTACATGGAAAAGAATTAAGCTATAATAATTATAATGATATTTTTGCTAGTTTGAGTTTAGCGAAAACATTGCCCAAAAATAGGGGTACTGTGATTGTTAAACATACTAATCCATCAGGTGTATCAATAGAAAATGATCATTTAAAAAGCTATTTTTCTGCAATGAATTGTGATCCTGTAAGTGCTTTTGGAGGAATTGTAGCTTGTAACTATAAAGTAAGCTTAAAAATTGCAAAAGAAATAATAAAAAATTATTATGAAGTAATTATTGCAAATGGTTTTGATAAAGAAGCAATAAAATTATTTAAAAATAAAAAAAACCTTAGATTAATTGATAGCACTAGAGTTAAGCCTGAGAAATATAATAAGATAATTTCTGGGATCAATTCTTTATTAATACAAACAAATGATAATGAAATTTTCAATAAGAATAATTTTGAGATTGTTTCAAAAATTAAACCATCAAGAAAATTGATGGAACAACTTATGTTCTCATTTAATGTATGTCGCTCAGTAAAATCTAATGCGATTGTAATTTCTCAAAATAACAAAACGTTAGGCATTGGATCGGGCCAACCTAGTAGACTAGATAGCTGTAAAATTGCTATTGAAAAGATGAAAAAATTTAAACAATTTAATGGTAAAAACCCTATAGTGGCTGCGTCTGATGCTTTTTTTCCATTTGTAGATGGAATTGAAAGTCTTATTCAATCAGGTATCACGGCTATTATTCAGCCATATGGATCTATAAAAGATAAAGAAATAATCAAATTTGCAAACGATATGGGAATTGTCTTGATATTTTCAAAATCAAGACATTTTAATCACTAACTATTTTGTTGATCAATCTTCTTCCATATTAAAATTGAAATGGAGCGGGCAATGGGACTTGAACCCACGACCTTCTCGTTGGCAACGAGACGCTCTACCACTGAGCTATGCCCGCTTATTAATAAAGATATTATAGTTAGAGGTTTTATTAATTACAAGCAAGATTAAAATTATAAATTTAAATTAAAATAAAATAATCTATAATAGATTTGATGAATAAGTTTCCAAACAAAATACCTGTTTTCCCACTATCTAACTTCATAGTTTTTCCAAATACAACAGTTCCATTAAATATATTTGAACCCCGATACTTAAAAATGATCGAAGATGCTCTGGCTACCGATAGATTGATTGGAATGATACAGCCAAAAAAAATTGGAGACTTAAGAAATTCAGATTTATTCGATGTAGGTTGTGTCTGTAAAATAATTAGCTTTAATGAAACAGAAGATGGAAGATATATAATTATTCTTAAAGGAATTAATAGATTTAAAAAAATCAATGAAATTGAAAATAAAAAAATATACAGAGAGCTAAATGTTGATTACAATTTATATAGTAATGATGAAAATTCAGAAAAAGAAGATTTTGAGTTTTCAAAAATAAAAAAGATATTAGAAGAACTAAAATTATTATTTAAAAAACGTGGATATAAAATAAACTGGAAGGATCTAAAGGGACAAAGTGTTTATCAAACGTTATCCGCTCTATCTATGGCTTCACCTTTTTCAATTCTTGAAAAACAAATTCTTTTAGAAACAAAAAATCTTGAAGAAAGACAATTAAAGTTTGAAGAAATATTGAATACTTATGGTACAGATTTTTCAAATATAAAAACTGTTCAGTGATTTAAATTTCCTTGATTTGCAAATTTAATTCCTAATTCTTTTAATTTTTGATTTTTATTAATGAAAGTGAAAATTTTTTCTGAAATATTATTTGGAACAAAACTTTTATTAAATTTAAAAAACTCGTGTATAAAATCAATTCCAAATGAAAATATTGAATTATAGCTTTTAGAGTTTTTTTCAAATTCCTTGTAAATATTTTTATCTATGCTTAATCCTAAATTTATCTTTTGATCTAAAATTTCGTTAAACTTAATTATATCCCTAATTGTCATATTGAAACCCTGACCTGCCAATGGATGTATAGAGTGGATTGAATCTCCAAAAAAAAGAACGTTTTTATAGTAGTACTTTTTAGGTAATCTTAAGTTCAAATTGAAACTTCCAACTTTCTCATGGGATAGTATTTGATATGATGGATTAAATTGTTTTATTAAATTTAAAATTTCATTCTCTGATATTTTTTCTTTTTTTTTAATTTCAAATGAAAAAACAACTGAAGTCGATTTATCCGATAAAGGAAGGAAGGCTATCGGTCCGTATTCTGTAAAAATTTGTACGGCTTTATTATTAATAACTTTTGTATGGTTAATTATAGTCGTGAATGCTTTGTTATGATAATTTTTATAAATTTCCTTTTTTAAAAATTTTTCAGTCAAAATATTCGAGCTTTCACAATTTATAATTAATTGAAATTTTTTTTTATTTGTTAATAAAACTAAATCAGAGTTTTTTTTTAAATACTTAAAAGAAATATACTTATTTGAATTTGCTTTCGACTTAAAAAATGAAATTAATTTTTCATATTTTATCATATTAAATAAAGGCATTGAATTTTGTTTAAATAAAATTTTCTTATTTATTTTATTATTTTTAATTAAAACTTTTATTTCACTTATAGAGTTTGTTTTTTTGGAAATATTTTTAAAATAGCGTTCTAAATATTTTAGGTTATGATGGGTTATACCCAATGTTCGTGTTTTAAAAAATGTTCGTGATTTAAAATTAGTTTTAGAAGATTTTACTGAATAAATCTCCGTGTAAAAATTTTTTTTTGATAAAATACAGGCCAAAACTAAGCTAGTAAGATTATTTCCTATTAGACAAATTTTCATAAAATTTTTTAATTTTACCAATAATAATTAAATGATACAAATCAACTTATTTGATTCATTTTTATGAAATTTGCAAACTTCTTAACAAAAACAAAAGAATTTTTAATCAAGAGGATATCTGAATTACTTGGTTTATTAATTATATTTCTTGCACTCTCTATACTAATTTCACTAGTTAGTTACTCACCTAATGATCCTAATTTTATAATAAGTGAGACTGATGAAATTCAAAATCTACTAGGATTTAGAGGAAGTGTTATTTCGGATTTTCTATTTCAATCAATTGGATTAATTTCTTACTGTATACCATTTACTTTATTTTTCTCAGGCGCAAATATACTGTTGAATAAAAGACAGATTATATTAATTGATAACTTATTTTTTTGTGTGCTTTATATAATTTGTGGTTCTCTTTTTTTTGCTTATTTTAAAGATCAGTCTTTTTTTCTAACAATAAATGGAAATGGTGGTTTTATTGGACTATTTCTTAAAGATAGTTTTATAGCTTCAATTTTAGAAATAAATCATAATGTTTCTTATTATACTTTACTTATTCTTACATTTTTTCTTTTTTTGATAAGTATTAATTTCAAGATGTCACAAACTCTAAATTATATAGGATTTATAAAAAATTTATTTCTATCTAGAAAAAATACAAACATAAAGGAAAATGATAATACAATTATAGAAAATGTAGCGTCTGAAAGTTTAAATGAAGACAGAAGAGTCCAAGATAGTTTGCCGTTTAATAACAAAGTTGATATGAATATTAAAAAATTTATTCTTCCAGATTTAAAATTGCTTAAATCTCCCTCAGAAAATGAAAAAATAGCAAAAAAGAATGAAGATATAAATGAAGATTTTTTAGAAAAAGTATTAATGGATTTTGGTGTTGAAGGAAAAATTAAAAAAATAAATTATGGTCCAGTTGTAACTCTATATGAATTTGAGCCAGCCGCTGGAATCAAAGTTTCAAAAATAATAAATTTATCTGAAGATATTGCAAGAAATACAAGCTCGGAATCTGCTAGAATTTCCATCATACCTGGCAGTAATACTATAGGTATAGAGCTTCCAAATTTTACAAGAGAGAACGTGTATCTTGGTGAAGTAATTAGAGATCCTCAATTTAAGAAAAAAGATATAAAACTTCCTATAGCTTTAGGTAAAAGTATTTCAGGAAACCCAATTATTGGAGATTTAAGTACGATGCCACATCTTTTAATTGCCGGAACAACGGGATCAGGTAAATCTATATGTGTCAATACAATAATATTGTCTTTGTTATACAGACACACGCCAGATAAATGTAAGTTTATTCTTATTGATCCAAAAATGTTAGAATTGTCTACTTATGAAGGCATTCCTCATTTGCTATGTCCTGTAATTACTGAGGCAAAAAAAGCTGCGTCTGTTTTAGGATGGGTCGTTAAAGAAATGGAAAATAGATATAAGTTAATGACTAAAGTTGGTGTGAGAAATATTGACGGATACAATTCAAAGCATAAAACATTTATGCCTTATATCGTTGTAATAGTTGATGAAATGTCAGATTTAATGCTGGTATCAGGAAAGGATATTGAAAATTATATTCAAAAACTTTCTCAGATGGCTAGAGCTGCGGGAATACATATTATAATGGCAACTCAAAGACCTAGTGTTGATGTAATAACAGGTACAATCAAAGCTAATTTCCCAACTAGAATCTCATTTCAAGTATCATCAAAGATAGATAGTAGAACTATTCTTGGTGAGCAAGGAGCCGAACAACTTTTAGGCAAAGGTGATATGCTTTATATGTCTTCAGCAAATAGAATAACTAGGATACACGCACCATTTGTTGCAGAAGATGAAATAGAAAAAATAAATAATTTTTTAAGATCACAAGCTGAACCAAATTATGTTGAAGAAATTTTAGAGTTTTCTGAAGAAGTAGATAATAAATTAAATAATTCTGAAATGAATGATAAAGACGAACTTTACCAAAGTGCACTTAAATTAGTAAAAAATGAAGGAAAAGCATCAACCTCTTTTTTACAAAGAAAACTTCAAATTGGTTATAATAGAGCTGCAAGGATTATTGATATGATGGAAGAAAATGGTGTAGTTAGTAAAGCAAATCATGTAGGTAAAAGAGAAATTTTACAATGAAAAAATTGTTATTAATTATTATATTTTTTTTTTTTCTTCAAAATAATTTAATTGCATCTAATAAAGTAAATATAATTAATAAATTAAATAAAACAGAAAATATAAGTTTTAATTTTATTCAAACTATCAATGGTAAAGATGAAAAAGGAGAATGTATAATTAAATATCCAAAAAAAATATTTTGTAATTATGAAACAAGAAATAATAAAATACTAGTTTCAAACGGTTCAAGCTTAGTTATAAAAAATGATAGACAATATTATCGCTATCCAATAAAAAGAACTCCTTTTGAATTTCTTTTAGATAAAAATTTTTTGATAGATAAAATTAACTCATCAACGATAAGTGAAGCGAAAGGTAAATATTTTTTTTTTCAAATAAATGAAAATAATAACAATATTAATATTTTTTTTAGTAAAGAAAATTATAATTTAGTTGGTTGGCAAGTTGAAGATATATACCAAAATTTAGCAGTCACATATATTTTTAATACTTCTATTAATAGCAAAATTGATGAAAAATTATTTAAGCTTCCTAAGATTGATTAGTGTTATGCTGAGTTAATTGTTTCTTCTTTAAAAATTTTCATTCCTCTATTTAAGTAGTTTTTAAGAGCATGCTTGTGATCTAATGAGCAGGTATGAACCCATGCTTTTTTTGAATTTAGTTCAAAACATTTTTTAATGGCTTCACATAAGAAGAATCCTCCAAATTTTTTACCAATGTAATCATCAAGTATTCCAAAATATGCAATCTCGGAACTGTTTGTTGAAAAGTCTTGAATTATCTCAAAATACCCAACTAAATCTTCATTTAATTTTAGTATGTAAGTATGAACATTTTTATTTTCTAAATAAGACATCCATTTCAAATTGTCCCAAACTAATCTATCAACCCATCTATGATTTTTTCCAACATTTTTATAAAAAAATTTATTTAATTTTATGTCTGGAGGATCAACTTTTTCTAAGATTAAATTCTGATCTGGAGATATAACTTGATTTAAGTTTTTTAAAGAATTTATCTCTAAATAATATCTATTTACTTTCAAGGCTATTGAACCATTTTGCCAATTTTTTCTCCCCCAAATAAATGGAAATGTAAATGAGGAACCTCTTGTCCTCCATCTTCGCTAATATTTGCAAGGGCCCTGTATCCTTTGCCAGTATCAACAGAAATACCCAGTTTTATTGCTACAATGTTAATTCCTTTTAACAGTCCCACTATCTCTTCGGAGGAAGCTTTCTGGCTAAAATCATCTAGATTTACATATTTTCCTTTCGGTATAACTAATGCATGTATTTTTTTTTGAGGATTAACATCATGAAAAGATAAAACATATTCATCTTCATAAATTTTTTTACAAGGTATTTCTCCTCTTAGGATTTTTGCAAATATATTGTTATTGTCGTAACTCATTTTTTTCTCTTGTTTAATTCTTCCATAACCTCTTCAATTTTAACATCATTTGCCTCTAGGTACATTATCAAATGATAAAAAACGTCTGCTGCTTCATGGATTTTGTTTGTATTTTTTTCTACTGCTTCAATTAATTCATTAATTTCCTCTAAAACTTTTTCTTTGCTTAAAGATTTATTGCTCAATAATTTATTTGTGTAAGAGCCACCTACTGGATTATTTTTTCTATCTCTTGCAAGTTTAAATAAACTTTCTAATGTATTAAGCATGTTAAATCCTAACAGGTATTCCTTTTGAGTCCAAATATTCTTTAGCCTGTTTAACTGAATATTTTCCATAATGAAATATAGAAGCTGCTAGAACAGCGCTAGCATTTCCTAGTTTTATTCCATCTACTAAGTGATCTAAGTTCCCTACTCCGCCGGAAGCAATAACTGGAATATTTACTATTGAAGATATTTTAGACATTAACTCAATATCATAACCAGCTTGAGTCCCATCTCGATCCATTGAGGTAACTAATAGTTCGCCAGCACCATTTTTTTCCATTTTTTTTGCAAATTCTATTGCATCTATTCCAGTATTATTTCTCCCACCATGAGTAAATATTTCCCATTTATCAGCATTTTTTTTTGCATCTATTGCAACAACAATACATTGTGATCCAAATTTTTTAGAACTCTCAACAACCACCTCTGAGTTTTGAACTGCTGCTGTATTTATTGAAACTTTGTCAGCTCCACAGTTCAGTAATTTATTAATATCCTCAACGCTTCTAACGCCCCCACCGACTGTTAAAGGTACAAAGCATTTTTTTGAAGTTTTCTTAACAACCTCATAAATTGTGTCTCTATTTTCATTTGAGGCTGTAATATCTAAAAAACAAATTTCATCGGCGCCACCGTCACTATAAATTTTTGCTTGCTCAACTGGATCTCCTGCATCTTTTAAATCAACAAAATTAATACCTTTTACAACACGTCCATTCTTAACATCTAAACAGGGTATTATTCTATTTTTAAGCATCTATCTCTTTCACTAATTCCTCTAATTTAATATCACCATCGTAAATAGCCTTGCCAACTATTATACCTTCAATGTTTTTGTTATTAAGCGCTTTCGCTTTTTTAATATCATCAATTGAAGATACGCCACCAGAAATTATTACTGGACACTTGGATGTATTAGCAACTTTTAGAGTTTCTTCAAAATTTGGGCTTTGCTTAGTTCCGTCTCTATTAATATCTGTATAAATTAATCTACTGATACCAAAATCGTTTACTTCCTTCAAATAATCTAAAGTTAGTTGATTTGAAGTTTTCTTCCAGCCAGATACTGATAAATATCCATCTTTTTCATCTAAACCTAGAACAATTTTATTTGGGAATTTTTGACATGCTTCTTTTAAAAAATTTTTATCTTTTATGGCTGCACTTCCTAAAATTACCTTTTCAACTCCAGCATCAGTATATTTTTTAATACTTTCAAAATTTCTAACTCCTCCACCAATTTCAATTTTAATATCAAATTTACTAACAATTTCCTGAATAATTGCCAAATTAACCGTCTCTCCAGTTAAAGCTCCATCTAAATCAACAATGTGTAAATTTTTAAAACCATAATCTTTATATTTGCCAGCTTGATCAATTGGAGATATTTCATATTCAGTCTTATTATCAAAATCTCCTTTAACTAGCCTCACACATTTCTTATCTTTAATATCTATGGCTGGAAATATTTTCATCACAAATTAATAAAATTATCTATAATCTTTAACCCTGTTTTATCACTCTTTTCAGGGTGAAATTGTGTTCCAAAAATATTTTCTTTTTCTACAGAACAAACTATATTTGATGAATAATCTGTTGTTGCAGAAATTACATTTTTATCTTCTGGAATAAATTCGTAGCTGTGCACAAAATACATGTGCGAATTATTTTCTATACCTTTAAAAATTTTACTATCTTTAACAATGTCTATTTGGTTCCAGCCAATGTGAGGAAGTTTATATTTTCCGTTTTGATTATCGATCTTTGAGACCTTGCCTGAAATCCAACCCAAACCTTTTGTTTCTGTTTCTTCAAAACCAATGTCGGCAAACATTTGTAATCCAACACATATGCCAATAAGAGGTTTTTTGTTATTTATTACAAGTTCATTTAGAGCATCTACCAAACCATTAATTTTATTTAATCCATCGACACAACTCTTGAACGAACCCTGGCCTGGTAAAACAACTTTATCACTCGATTTAATTTTATTTATGTCTGAAGTTATTTCTATTTTAACTTTGTCTTTGGCAACTTCTTTAAAAGAATTAATAACGGAGCTTATATTGCCCGATTTATAGTCAACAATTGTAATATTCATTAAATTTTATAATGAACCTTTAGTAGATGGTATAACGTTATTATTTCTAGGATCTACTTCTAAGGCTGTTCTTAAAGTTCTGGCCAATCCTTTGAAGCATGATTCAATAATGTGGTGACTGTTATCACCATAAATATTTTCTATGTGAAGAGTAACGCCTGCTGCTTGAGAGAATGCTTGAAACCATTCTCTAAAAAGTTCAGTATCCATTTCTCCTAGTTTCTCAATTTTTAAATTAACATTCCAAATTAAGTAAGGTCTGTTAGATACATCGATGGCTACTCTAGAAAGCGTTTCATCCATAGGAATCATTGCGTGAGCATATCTTTTAATGCCTTTAAACTTATTAGATGCTTTTTTTAAACACTCTCCAATAGCAATACCTGTATCTTCTGTTGTGTGATGAAGATCTATGTGAGTATCGCCTTTTGCTTTTACATTTAGATCAATTAAAGAATGCTTGGATAATTGTTCAAGCATGTGATTTAAAAATCCTATCCCTGTATCAATTTTATATTTACCCTTGCCATCAATATTGACTTCAACATTAATTGATGTCTCTTTTGTTTTTCTGCAAATTTTCGCTTTTCTTTTCATTATAAAATATACGTATATATAGATTATTTGCTTATATCAATATTTGTAATTTAGCACTTGAACTATAAAAAATAGTATCCACCTATGAGTCATGACAACAATTGTCTTAGTTAGAAAAAATAATCAAGTAGTCGTGGCTAGTGATGGCCAAGTCAGTATGGGAAATACTGTAATTAAGAAAACTGCAAACAAAGTAAGAAAAATTGAGAAAAGAAATGTGATTGCTGGTTTTGCAGGTTCAACTGCCGACGCATTAACATTGTTCGAAAGATTAGAGTCTAAATTAGAAAAACATGCTGGAAATTTAGCTAGATCAGCAGTCGAGTTAGCAAAAGATTGGCGAACAGATAAATATTTAAGAAGATTAGAGGCATTAATGGCAGTAGCTGATAAAGAGAAAAGTTTTATAATTTCAGGAACAGGAGATGTTTTAGAACCAGAAGGAGATGTGATTGGAATTGGCTCAGGTGGAAATTATGCTTTAGCAGCCGCAAAAGTTCTTATGAGCACCGACATGTCTGCTGAAGAAATTGCAAAAAAAGCTGTAGAAACTGCAGCTGAAATTTGTGTATTTACAAATAACAATATTTCAACTGAAAAAATATAATGGATAAATCAAACGTAACAACACTAATCCCAAAGGATAAAAAAGAAAATAAAAACAATCTTTCAGATTCTTTGTCTCCTAGAGAAATTGTTTCTGAGCTCGATAGATTTGTTGTTGGGCAAAATAAAGCTAAGAGGGCTGTTGCAATTGCCTTAAGAAATAGATGGAGAAGACAAGCCATTGAAGGTGAAATGAAAGATGAAGTACTTCCTAAAAATATACTTATGATGGGACCCACTGGGGTTGGAAAAACAGAAATTTCTAGAAGATTATCAAGGTTAGCTGAAGCACCTTTTGTTAAGGTTGAAGCAACAAGATTTACTGAGGTTGGTTATGTTGGAAGAGATGTTGAACAAATAATAAGAGATTTAATTGAGATTGCTATATCAATGGAGAGATCTAAAAAAAGAAAAGAAGTACATGCCAAAGCTCAAAAACTAGCAGAGGACAGAGTATTGAATGCTTTAGTTGGAAATAATGCAAGTGTTGCCACAAGAGAAAGTTTTAGAAAAAGATTAAGAAGCGGTGATTTAGATGATAATGAAATAGAAATTGCTATTAGCGAGAATAGTCAAATGCCATCTTTTGAAATTCCTGGAATGCCAGGAGCAAATATTGGCATGATAAATATTTCTGATGCTCTAGGAAAATCTTTAGGACAAAAACCAAAAAAGAAAAAAATGTCAGTAAAAGAATCTCATGAAATATTAATTAACGAGGAGTCTGACAAACTTATTGAAGAAGATAAAATTATTAAGTCAGCTAAAAACTCAACTGAAAATAATGGAATAGTGTTCCTTGACGAAATAGATAAAATTTCAGCAAGAACAGATAGAGTTGGTGGTGATGTGTCTCGAGAAGGTGTTCAACGAGATCTTCTTCCACTTATTGAAGGCACAACTGTTAATACAAAATATGGTCCTATAAAAACTGATCATATTTTATTCATTGCATCTGGTGCCTTTCAACTTGCTAAACCATCTGATTTATTACCAGAGTTACAAGGAAGATTGCCAATTAGAGTAGAATTAGATGCACTAAATAGTGAAGACTTTATAAGAATTTTAAAAGAGCCAGATAACAGCTTAATAAAGCAATACAAAGCATTATTAAAAACTGAAAATGTAGAACTTGAATTTAGTGATGATGGTATTGATTTAATTGCAAATATAGCAAACGAAGTAAATAATACTGTTGAAAATATTGGTGCAAGAAGACTTCACACAATTATAGAAAGAATTTTAGATGAAATTAGTTTTACAGCCTCAGATAAATCGGGTGAAACTGTATTAATAGACTCTGATTATATTAAAAAACACATCGGAGAACTTGTTAAGGACACTGATTTATCAAAATTTATTTTATAATTTTATACTCAAAATTTTGAGTTTCTTCATTAACTCTAATTTCTTCTGCTCCATTTTTTAGATGAAAATTCCTAGCCATTTCAGTTAATGGTGAAAGGGTAACTAATCGGTTTAAATGGTTAGATTTTTTTATCATTTTAAACACTTCTTTTACAATTAATTTTCCCCCACCTTTTTTATTTGACCAAACCGTGTAAGCAATTGCTATTTGTCCAACATTTTGATTCCTGGTAGCGCTTTGTAAAAAAGCATCTCTACTAAAAAGATCTAATTCATATACTGATTTTGGTATTTGATTTGTAAAAGCAAAACACATAACTGCATGAATTTCATTTTTGTATTTAACTCCATATATTTTTCTTCCATAACTTGTTCTGAACACATTGTCTAGTTCAGGTCTTATTGGATCTTTTTCATTTTCACATTCATGTAATTCAACTAACTCAGCACCTTTAATCCAATCAAAAAAGTTTTTAACATTTTTTTTTATATCTTTTTTTCCTTTTCTAACCCTGACCCTAATTTTTTTTCTAATATTTTTTACCTTATTTTTAATATCCTTTTTTCCTTTTCTAATTCTAACTTTAATCTTTCTTTTATTTAATTTCACTTTTTTTCGTTTTAAGAATTATGTCAAAATTTCCCTTGGATGGATTTTCAACTGAACTAAAGTCTAATTTTAAAATTTTAGTCATTAAATTTGGATTTTCTTTTATATAATTTGGTACAGAATACTTTAGTATACTTAAATCTTTGGATTGATATGGGTCATCTAAATTTTTTGATCTACTGCCTTTTCCAGTAATTATATTAATTTTTATTACGCCTTTTTCAAAACAAGATAAAATAAAATTTTCAATCTTTATGTTTGCATCTTCTAAAGTATACCCATGTAAATCTATAGTTTCTTCCTTAAAAGTTGATATTTTTCTACTTGATTGTTGATCTTTATTAAATATCTTTTCTTTAGAATTTATAAAATCATCCCAGGCTTTTATGTCTTTGTCTGATATTTTCTTATTCAATTAAACTTCAGCTTCTATTAATTGCCAGTTAGGATTTTTTGTCCTAATATTTCTAGAAAACTTCCAAGTATCATTTACTCTTTTAATTTTTTGAGGATCGCCAGAAATAATTTTATTTTCTTTATCTTTAATACAGGTGATAATTTCACTTATAAAACTAACACTTACCTCTAACAAGTCGTTGTTTTGATTATGGTTTTTTATTTCGGCAGAATTAATTCCGATAAATGTTGTTTCATTTTTATGTTCTTTTGAAAATCTTTCTTTAATTGCTTCATTAAATAATTTGTATACATCGGCATTTAGCAAAGATTTAATTTCGGCTAGTTTTCCTTTTGCAAATGATGTGATGATTGTTTCATAGGCAATTTTTGCACCTTTTAAAAACTCTTTTTTTGCATCTTCATTAAATTCATATATTTCTTTTTTATTTAATGGTTTTTTAAAACCAAAATCATTAGCAAAACTTGATGCCATATCATCTTCTTGACCAGTTTTTTTACCTAAAATCCCTCTCAATCTTAGAAAGATAAAACCCGCAATCATCGCAAGTAAAATAATGTCTATATATTCAAAACTATAATTCATTGTATTTTATATATATTTATAATATTTACTAAGTTGATCTTTTTCAATGATCTAAATTTAGGAATTAAAGACAAATGAGCTCACTTTTATTAGCAATAATATTAATTCCAGCAGTTGAAATTTATTTATTCATAAAAATTGGATCTTCTATTGGAGCATATAATACTATTTTACTCATATTTTTTACTGCTTTTATAGGAATTTACTACGCAAGAGCCGAAGGTTTAAACACTTTAAATCAAGGATTAAGAAAAATGGTCAGAGAAGAAATGCCTGCTTACGAGCTAATAACTGGAGCTCTCATTGGAATAGGTGCTATTTTTTTAATTATACCAGGTTTTGCAACGGATTTGGTTGGTTTTCTAATAATATTTCCACCAACAAGAAAACTAATTTTTAAAAAATTTTCTAATAAAAATAAAAAAAATAATGAAAAAAGCAAGGATTATATTGAAGGAGAATATAAAGATTTAGATGATTAAAAATAAAGAAGAAAAATTCAAAATTATTTTAGAATATATAAAAGACCTTTCTATTGAGACGCCGGGCGCAACAACATTGCTATATGTTAGAAATAATTTAGAAAAATATAACATGGATATTGACATTAGTTCATTGGTTCTAAAAAATAAATCTCTAGAAATAACTACAAAAATAATTTTACAAGACAAAAGTGATAATAAAAGTAAAGCTTTTTTTGAAATCAAATACGCTTCTGTAATTTCAATAGATAGTTCTGTGACTGATAAAAATGTTATTAGCAAAATTGTACTTTGTGATTTGCAAAAAATTGTATATCCAAAAATAGAAAAAATATTCTTAGATCTTATTAAAAATGCAGGATATCCAAAAATGAGTTTTGATAAAAAAATAGATTTTGAAAAATTGTATAATGATAAATTTAATTAAAATAATTTTTTTTAATTTCTCTTTTTAAAAATTCTTTGTGTAACTTTAATTCTTCTTCTGATGGCTTAACTATTTTTTTACAGTGTTGTATTTTTGAATTATCAATATTTTCATCATTAAATCCAGTATCTGTTTTTAATTTAAATGTTGGTTCTTTTTGATCCAATAAATTTATATAAACTTTAGACAAAAGTTCACAATCTATAACGGCGTTATGCTTTGTTCTTCCTGAGTTATCAATATTATATTTTTTACATAATGCATCTAAACTAATACCAGAGCCTGGAAATTTTTCTCTTGCGATTTGCAATGTGTCAACTATTTCACTTTCAATTTTTTTTTTCCCCAATAACATAAGTTCGTTATTTAAGTGAGAAACATCAAACTCAGCATTGTGTATTACAAGTCTCTTCCCTTCTATAAACTTCAAAAAATCTTCTACTATTTCACTGAATTTTTTTTGTTTAGACAAAAATTCATCTGTGTAACCATGAACTTTAAAAGCTTCTTCTGAGACTTTTCTCTCTGGATTGATATAGCGGTGAAAAATTTGTTTTGTAGGAATTAAATCCTCAAGCTCTATACATCCAATCTCCACTATCCTATGTCCATCGGTGACCGATAAACCTGTTGTTTCTGTATCTAAAACTACTTCTTTCATTTTATTTCTTTCTTTATTTTTATAACTTGCTTTAAGGTATTTTTTTTATCTGAACTATTGTTAATTATATAATGTGATAATTTAATTTTTTTATTTAAGTCTAGTTGTTGAGACTTTAGGATTGTAAGCAGTTTTTTATTAAAATTTTTTCTTTTTTTAAGTCTTTTGTTAATAATTTTTTTTGTTGATTTAACGTAAATTAAAATATCTGATTTATTATGGAGTTTATTTTCTACTAATAAAGGAATATCAAGTATTACATATTTTTTTGATTTATTTTTTTTTAAAAATTTTTTAAGAACTTTTCTTACATATGGGTGAACTATTTTTGATAAAATTTTAATATTTTTTTTATTTAAAATATTTCTCAATTGTATTTTATTGATTGGAAAATTTATAATATTCTTTGGAAATTTATTATTTAATTTTTTAAAACATTGTTTATTATTTTTATAAATTTTTTTAACTTCGTCGTCTGCATTAAATATTGGGTAACGGAAACATTTTCCTACAAATGTTTTCCCAGATGCAATCTCTCCCATTAAAGCTATTTTAATCATTTTGTAATAAATTAATTAACTCATTATCAACTTTTGGATCTATATCGTTCCATATTTTAAAAGATTCGGCGGCTTGATAAACAAACATCATTAAACCATTTTGTATTTTGTATCCTTGTGATTTTGCTGTCTGTAAAAAATTTGTTTCTTTTGGATTGTAAATTAAATCATAAAAAAAGCATCCCGAACCAATTAAATTAAAATCTAATTTAATATTATCATTTTTATTTAATCCTAAACTTGTTGTATTAATTATTGTCTTTGCATTTATTGTTTGGCCCCAATCAATAATATCAATAAATTTAAATCTTTCTTTGAGTTTTATGGCTTTTTCCTTGGTCCTATTGCTAATTGTAATCTTGGACGCTCCTAAATTTTTTAAAGCTATTATAATTGATGGAGTTACACCACCGGCACCAAGAATTAAAATATTATTATTTTTAAAATCTAATTGTCTTTCTTTTAATGATAACTCAAAACCAATTATATCTGTATTGTGACCTATTATTTTATTGTCAGATAAATATAATGTGTTAACTGACTGTGCTTGATTAGCTTCTTCGGTTAGCTTGTCGACATAGGATATTATCTTTTCTTTGAAAGGGACAGTTATATTGGCTCCATTTATTTCTTTATTTTTAACTTTTTTAATTACATTTTCTAAATCACTGATTGTCACTTTTTTTTTAACATAGTTTGCTGTAATTTCGTGTTTAGTAAACCAATAGTTGTGGATTTTTGGAGATAACGAATGCTCTATTGGGTTTCCAATTACTAAATAATTTTTCATAAAATATTATTTAAATATTTTTTTATCCCTTGAATAGGCAATCCCATAACTGTGTCCTCATCTCCTTCTATACTTGAAAACAACGCTCTGCCTTCTCTTTCGATTTGGTAGACATTATAAGAAAATAAGGCGTTATCGTTTATTTTAGATAAGTATGTTTTGAGATGATCTTCGGAAAATTTTTTCATTTTAAGTATAGCTTTATCCGTATAATTCCAAATCATACAGCCGTTTTTTGCTATAGTAACAGAACTGATTAGAAAATGTTCTTTACCATTTAATTTTTTAAGAATTTCTAATGCTTCTTCTCTATTTTGAGGTTTAGAAATAATTTCATTATCCAAATCAATTATACTGTCAGCACCAAGAACTAATTTCTCTTGATACAAATTGCTTACTTTTGTTGCTTTTGCCTCTGCTAAATTTTTACTAATTATTTCTGGGGATACTCCTTCTTTAATTAAACTCTTTTTAATTTTTTCTTCATCAACATTTGGGGCAACCACTTTACATTTAATATTATTTTTTTCTAAAATATCTTTCCTAACTTTGCTTTTAGAGGCTAAAATTATTTTATTTTCTGTTAGAGAATATTTCATACATTTTTATTACTGATGCGGCCGTCTCCTCTACTGATTTTCTAGTAACATCTATTATGGGCCATTGATATTTTTTAAATGTGTTTCTTGATTCTTCTATCTCGTTTTGAATAGTTTCTAGATTAGCGTATTGACTGGCTTCCTGTCCTTTAATTGTCGCAAGCCTATTCTTTCTAACATCGTAAAGTCTTTTTGGTTCTGCTATAAGTCCTACTACACAACAAGCCTTTGGATTTTCTTTTAATTTTTCTGGGATTGATTTATCATTAATAAGTGGAATGTTTGAAGTTTTATAACCCCTATTAGCTAAATAAATTGAAGTTGGTGTTTTGCTTGTTCTGCTTACACCTAATAAAATAATATCAGACTTGTTCACATCTATCGTTGAATATCCATCGTCATGGTTCATTGTAAATTGTATAGCTTCGATCCTTTTATAATATTCTTCGTTCAATGCGTGTTGGCCGCTTGGGATATGTGTGGCTTTCTGGTTTAAAAGTTTTGAAAAATTAAGAATTAAATCCCCCAATACTCCAAAGCAAGGTATGTTTTTTTTATTTGCTTCTTGGGATAAATATTTTGCAAGTTTATTATCTACAACTGTATACAAAATTATAGAATCTTTTTTTTTATTTGCTTCTTCTAATATTTTCAATATTTGATTTTCTGTTCTAGTAAAAGAATAATGGAATAGAATGTAGTTAAAATTTTCAAACTGAGCTTTCAATGCCATAAATATTCTATCCAAGGTTTCGCCGGTTGAATCAGAAACTAAATAAATATTATGTGTATTTTTCATGTATAAATTTTATGTTATTTGGACAAAATCTGCCTTATTTTATAAAACAATAAAATTATTAAATTTTACAATTAATTATTAACACATTTAAACAAGTAAAAAAAAATATATTAATAGTTAGAAAATTGTTAATTTTAAATAAAAATATAAGTAAATTAATTGTTTTGTGACAATATTATTGTTAATAAAAATGTGGAAAAAGTTGTATGAATTTTAATCCCACCAAATCACAGGACAATAATATACAAATATAAAACTAATTATTTAATTAATATGGGCATTCTTAAGGATTGTATAAATAATAATAATATTACTTCCATTCCTATATGGTTTATGCGACAAGCAGGAAGGTATTTACCTGAATTTAGAAAGATTAGATCTAAAAATCCAAATTTTGTAGAATTGTGTTTAAATCCAAAAATTTCTAAAGAAATCACACTTCAACCTTTAAAACGATTTTCATTTGATGCTGCAATTATATTTTCTGATATTCTTTTAATACCTTATGCTTTAGGTCAAGATTTAAAGTTTGAAAAAAACTTTGGCCCAAAACTTGGAAATTTAAATTTAGAAAATGTTCTTAACACATCTGATAATGAAATTTTAAAAAAATTAAAACCAGTATATGATCTTATAAATATTACATCTAAAGATCAAATTTTAAGAAATAAAGATTTAATTGGCTTCGTTGGTGCTCCATGGACATTATTAGTTTATATGTTTAATCAAAAGTCACCAAAAAAAATATTAAACCAAGATATTTATAATAATATTAACAATAACCATCTACTAGAGAAAATTATTCATACACAAAAATTACATATAAAAAAACAAGTAGAAAATGGAGCAACCATAATTCAAATCTTTGATAGCTGGGCAGGTTTATTGGAATATAAGTATTTTGATAGATATATTTATAATCCAACAAAAGAACTTGTAAATTATGTTAAAAGTTTAGATGTGGAAGTCATCTGTTTTCCGAGAGGAATAAAGCTTTATAAAGAATACTGTGATATTGTTAAACCAAATGTAATTAGTATTGATTATGAGGTTGATCCTACTAAAATTGCAAAAGAGATTAATATTCCAATACAAGGTGGATTAGATCCAAAGTTTTTATTGTTAAATAAAAAAGAAATGTTAATAAATGCCAAAAAATATTTAGAAATATTCAAAAATCATCAATATATATTTAATTTAGGACATGGGGTGCTTCCAGAAACTAACCCAGAAAATATTAAAATATTAGTAGATTTTGTTAAGGATTTTAAATGAGGAAGGATCACTTAAAAATAAATTTTGGAAAAATTGGAGTTTTGTTAATTAATTTAGGAACGCCAAATTCCACAAATTGGTGGGATATACGCATGTATTTAAAAGAATTTTTGTCTGATAAAAGAGTGATAGAAGTAAATTCATTTATATGGCAAATTATTTTAAATTTATTTATATTAACATTCCGCCCATCGAAAACTGCGAAAGCTTACAAGGAAATATGGATGAAGGATGTTAACAAGTCACCTTTAAGATTTTATACAGAAAAACAAACAGAAAAACTTAATCAAAAAATTAATAAAGATAGATTAATCATCGATTTTGCCATGAGATATGGAGACCCAAGTATTAAAGATAAAATTGAAAATTTACAGAAAAAAGGTTGTGAAAAAATAATAATCTTCCCTCTCTACCCTCAGTATGCTTCACCAACAACCGCAGCAGTTTGTGATGAGGTGTATAGGGTATTAATGAAAATGAGGTGGCAGCCAGCAATACAAATAATACCACATTATGAGTCTGAGCCACTGTATATCGATGCTCTTGTGAAGAGTATAAATAAAAAATTAAGCAGCATAGATTGGAAGCCAGATTTAATTATTGCATCGTATCATGGTATTCCAAAGAAATATTTCGAAAAAGGAGATCCGTACCATTGTTATTGTCAAAAAACCACAAGGCTAATTTCAGAAAAATTTAATCAAACTAAAATAATTACAACTTTCCAATCACGATTTGGACCAGAAGAATGGCTTCAACCTTATACAGATAAAACTCTAGAGAAATTACCTAAAGAAGGAATTAAGAAAGTTTTAGTGATGTCCCCAGGTTTTGCCTCTGATTGCGTGGAGACGCTTGAAGAAATTTCTATTCAAGGAAGAGAGAGCTTTGAAAAAGCAGGAGGAGAAAAATTTGGATTTATACCGTGCCTTAATGATAATGATGATCATATAACTCTTTTAGAACACCTTGTTGAAAAAAATTTAAATTAATGAATTTCTATTTAATAATAAAAGCACTTCATTTAATCTCCGCCATTTCTTGGATGGTAGGACTTTTATATTTGCCAAGAATTTTTGTCTACCATGTTGAAAATTTTGAAAAGAAACAAGCCACGGAAATTTTTGAAATTATGGAAAGACGTCTTTATAATTACATCATGAGACCAGCAATGCTCTTTTCCTGGATATTTGGGATTGTTTTAATTTATTTAAATGGTTTTGATGTTTTGACCAATTTATGGATGCAAATTAAACTTACTTTAGTAATTATTTTGTCCATTTATCATGAATATTTAGGAAGATGTCTTGGTCATCTTAAAAATAGTACAAACACGAAAACTAGTAAATTTTATCGTTATTTAAACGAGGTTCCAACAGTATTGCTTATATTGATAGTATTTATTGTAATTATTAAACCTTTATAGGCTTGTAATTTAAAAAATTGATACTATATTAAAATAATCTAAACAAAATCCCCATGAACATTCAAGAATTAAAAGGAAAAACATCAGAGCAATTGATCGAAGATGCTGAAAAATCAGGCATTGAAAATGCTAGCACTTTAAGAAGACAAGAAATACTTTTTGCCATCTTAAAAAAACATGCAGAAAAAGGTGAAGAAATTACAGGTGCGGGCGTCTTGCAGCTGCTCCAAGATGGTTTTGGATTTTTAAGAGCAATGGAATCAAACTATTTGCCCGGGCCCGATGATATTTATGTAAGTCCAAGTCAAATAAGGAGATTTGGTTTAAGAACAGGCGACACCGTCGAAGGACCAGTAAGAGCACCCAAAGATGGCGAGAGATATTTTGCCTTATTGCAAGTAAGCAAAATAAATTTTGAAGAACCAGAGAAAGTTAGACATAAAATAGCTTTTGATAACTTGACACCTTTATATCCAAACAGTCAGTTAATAATGGAAACAGAAACAACAAAAGTTGAAAAAAGTCCAGATTTAACCCCAAGACTTATTGATTTAGTAAGTCCAATTGGAAAAGGACAAAGATCATTAATTATATCACCGCCTAAAGCCGGTAAAACTATGATTTTACAAAGTATTGCTAATGCAATCACAGCAAATCACCCAGAGTGCTATCTAATGGTATTATTAATTGATGAAAGACCTGAAGAAGTAACTGATATGCAGAGAACTGTTAAAGGTGAAGTAATAAGTTCAACTTTTGATGAGCCTGCTCAAAGACATGTAGCAGTAGCTGAAATGGTTATAGAAAAAGCAAAAAGACTTACGGAACACAAAAAAGACGTTGTAATATTACTAGATTCAATAACAAGATTAGGTAGAGCTTATAACGCTGTAGTACCGAGTTCTGGTAAAGTGTTAACAGGTGGAGTTGATGCAAACGCTCTTCAAAGACCAAAGAGATTTTTTGGAGCCGCTAGAAATATTGAAGAAGGAGGTTCTCTCACTATAATCGCAACTGCGTTGATTGATACCGGAAGCAGAATGGATGAGGTTATATTCGAAGAATTTAAAGGCACAGGAAATAGCGAAACAATTTTAGATAGGAAGATATCCGATAAAAGAATATTCCCTGCAATTGATATTACTAAGTCTGGAACAAGAAGAGAAGAATTGTTATTTGATAAAAATGATCTTCAAAAAATGAATGTTCTAAGACGAATAATTGCTCCAATGGGCCCAATGGATGCAATAGAATTTATTAATTCAAAATTAAAAAATACTAAAAGTAACGCTGAGTTTTTTAATTCTATGAATAAACCAGGCTAAACTCAGAAATAAAAGTTTAAATAAATTAACTTATATAATTTAACTCTTTCATTTCATTTGAAAAATGATCTTCAATTTTTTTAATTGTTGCTTGATCGAGAACATCTTCCCATCTATTTTTTGGTCCGAGGCTAAAAAATTTTATTTCTTCATCTCTTTTATCATGTACTGACTCTGAAAATTTTCCATTTTCTTCTAATTGCCGCAAATATTCAAAAGAATTTGAATCAATAGAATTTTTAATTTTTTGAATATCAAATTTGAAGCCTGTTAATTTTGAAACATAATTAGCTATTTCATTAAATTTTTCATTTGGATTTTGAATTAAATCCTCATATCTGACTAATAAATAGTTATTAGTTTTATTTTTCCAAGAATTGTAATGATTTTTCCAAGAACTTAAGGGAGTTGGAATTTGGCCTCCACTTCTATTATCCTGTTTTGTTAAATCTAACCATGTATCATTATTAAGCAAAAATTTTGTTGCACCACTTATATCTAAAAAAGAATAATGATTTTTAATTGAGGTGATTACATTTCTGGGATCTCTAACAACATGAATTACACCGAGTGAATTTTTATGATTGGTAAAATTACAATTATTTATAGTACAATTCATGTGGTGTGTTTTAAAAAATTTAATTTCTCCATCCAAATTGATTATTTCTTGAGCTTTAATCCAGTTTCCAGCTAATTCGTTGATATCCTTAAAATCTTTAATTAAGTTATCAAATTGAGGTCTTGTTGGAAATTGTTTGATTTGTTTTAAGGTTGAAAAATCGTTTTCACCGCTTTTACTGTATAATAGTGTAGATAAAAAAGATCTAACCCAAGTGTTTCCACTTTTAGGATAAGAAGCAATCCATATAATCATTGAACAATTATATATTTATTTAATTTGAATATGAACTTAATATACTAATTATTTTATGACAATTTATGCTCTTTCATCAGGACCTGGCATTTCAGGTATTGCAGTTATTAGAGTATCTGGAGAGAATTCTAAAAAAATACTTTCCGTCTTGACCGAAAAACCGTTTCCAAAAAAAAGAGTAGCAACTCTTAAAAAAATAAAAAATAACATAAATAATGAAATAATCGATGAAGGAATTGTGATTTGGTTTCCAGAACCTGATACATACACAGGAGAAGACATGGTAGAGTTTCACGTTCATGGTAGCAAGGCAGTTATAGATGAACTACAAAATGTTTTATCAAAATTTGAAGGTTGTCGATTAGCAGAACCTGGAGAATTTACTAAATTAGCATTTCAGAATAACAAGATAAATTTATTAAAAGCGGAAAGCATTGGAGATCTAATAGCAGCAGAAACTGAACTGCAAAGAAAACAAGCACTAAGAATAATGTCTGGTCATAGTTCAAAAAAATTTAATATTTGGCGTGAGGAATTAATAAAAATTTTAGCAGAAATTGAAGCAAAAATAGATTTTCCAGAAGAGGATATTTCTGCTGAAATTTCAAAAGAAATTAAATTGAATGTTGAAAAAATTAAAAAACAAATACAGAAAACACTAGATGATAATAAAACTGGAGAGATAATAAGAGAAGGTTTTAAAATTGCAATTATTGGCCCTCCGAATGTAGGTAAATCAAGTTTATTAAATTATCTTTCTAAAAGAGAAGCGGCTATTGTTTCAGAAAAAGCAGGAACCACAAGAGATGTTATAGAGGTACATTTAGATCTAGGTGGAATTCCAGTAATAATTTCAGATACAGCGGGAATAAGAGATTCTAATGATGAGATAGAGGCTAGAGGAGCTAAATTAGCGATGAGAAGAGCAGAAGATGCTGATTTGAACATAATCCTATTAGATCCAAAAAACCTTGATTTTAAAGGATTTTTTAACGATAATCTGGCCTACAAATCTATAATTGTTGTAAATAAATCAGACTTAGGAATAGAGGACCTTAATAATATTGATAAAAAAAATGAACCAATAGTTATATCAATTAAATTAGATAATAACGTAGAAAAACTAATTGAAACTATAAAAACGAAACTAAAAAATCAATTCTTGCAAACAGAAAATATTTTAATTACAAGATCAAGACACAGACAACATTTATATGAATGTTATGAACAATTGAATAGTTTTTTAGAAAAAAAAGAAAACGATGAATTTGATAAAGCAGCTGAAGACTTAAGATTATCAATACGACACCTTGGAAAAATTGTTGGTAGAGTTGATGTTGAAGAAATTCTAGGATCAATATTTGAGAATTTTTGTATTGGTAAATAAGAGAACTCATCTCTTGAAAAATAACAAATCATTAATAAATTAATTGCATGAAAAATGAACTATCATTCGATGTTGTTGTTATAGGTGGTGGTCATGCTGGATGTGAGGCTGCAGCGGCTTCTGCTAGGCTTGGAGTTAATACCGCCTTGTTCACTCATAAATTCGAAACAATTGGAGAAATGTCATGTAATCCAGCAATAGGGGGTCTTGGCAAAGGACACTTAGTAAGAGAGATAGATGCCTTAGATGGAGTAATGGGTGACATTGCAGATAAGTCAGGGATTCAATTTAGACTATTAAACAAAAGTAGAGGACCTGCGGTTAGAGGGCCGAGAACTCAAAGTGATAGATCATTATATAAGAAATATATGCAAGAAAAACTTGTAAACTATTGTAATTTAACGATATATTCAGATCCTGTAATTTCGTTCATATTCAAAAATAACGCTATAAATGGTTTCATAACTCAGCATGGAAAAAAAATTAGAAGTTCCAAGCTTATATTAACAACGGGCACTTTTTTAAATGGTGTTATACATATTGGTGAAAATCAAACCCCAGCGGGCAGATACAATGAGAAACCAACAATCGGTTTGAGTGAACAATTAAGAAAATTAAAATTTAAGATCGGTCGTCTTAAAACTGGAACACCTCCTAGACTGGACTCAAGAACTATAAATTATGCAAATCTTGAAGAACAATTTGCAGATAAGGATCCTTATTTTTTTTCTTTTTTAACATCAAAAAATTTAAACAAACAAGTGTCATGCAGAGTTACATACACCAACAATGCTGTTCATAAGATAATTTCAAAAAATTTGAATAGAAGCGCCATGTACTCAGGTAACATAAAAAGTGTTGGACCAAGGTATTGCCCGTCTATAGAGGATAAAATTGTAAAATTCTCTGATAAACAAAGGCATCAGATTTTCTTAGAGCCCGAAGGACTTCATGATTGCACTATTTATCCTAATGGAATATCTACTTCGCTGCCATTTGAAGTGCAACAGGAAATATGTAGTAAAATCAATGGGTTAGAGAATGTTAAAATAATAAGAGCTGGATATGCCATTGAATATGATTTTGTCGATCCTAGGGAGTTATTTTTGACCCTGGAGACTAAAAAAATAAAGAACTTATATCTGGCAGGTCAAATTAATGGAACCACTGGATATGAGGAGGCGGCAGCCCAAGGTCTTATTGCTGGTATAAATGCTGCTTTATCAATCAAGGGATCTGAACCATTTATATTGAATCGATCAGAGGCATACATAGGAGTTATGATAGATGATTTAGTTACAAAAGGAGTTGCTGAGCCTTACAGAATGTTTACTTCAAGAGCTGAATACAGATTAAGTCTAAGAGCAGATAATGCAGATCTTAGATTAACCCAAAAGGGTATAGAGATTGGACTTATTAGTGAGGAGAGATCTAGATTATTTAAAATAAAGTCATCTAACCTTAAAAAAACTGAAAAATACATGAATGATCTTAAAATAAGTCCTTCAAAAGTCTCAGAATTCAATATAAATATAGCAAAGGATGGCATTCTTAGAAGTGCTAATCAAATATTAAACCAAAAAGGTGTTAATATGATCAAAATTAGGGAAATATGGCCTAAAATACCAATATATTCAAAGGAAATTGATGATCAAATTGAGATAAATGCTCATTATAAAGGATATTTAACTAAGCAAAATGCAGATATATTAGCATTTAAGAGGGATGAAAATTTAATAATTCCAGATAATATTAATTATAGCCATTTATCTGGCCTATCTAATGAAGTTAAGACTAAATTTAAAAAAATTAGACCTAAAACGCTAGGACAGGCCCTAAGAATTGATGGAATTACACCTGCTGCAGTATATATTTTGTTGTCTCATGTGAAAAGAAGGTCTATTAAGCATATAGCTTGATTGATTCGAATATTTTAAACTATTCCTGTTTAGAACCTCTAAATGTTTCACGTGAAACATTTCCAGACTTAGAAGAGTTTCGAAAGATAATTATTGAAAAAAATAAAGATATAAATCTTATAAGCAGACAAACAGAACAAATTTCAAAAGAAAGACATATAATTGATAGCGCGCAAATAATTGATTTAATTGACTTAAATAGACATAATTGCACCGATATAGGATCAGGAGCAGGTTTGCCAGGTATCGTATTAGCAATAATTATGAAACATAAAAAATCAGACATGAAATTTAAACTTTATGAAAAAAGCTTTCATAAGAGTAATTTTTTAAAGGAAGTATCAAACAAATTTAATTTAAACGTAGAAGTTTTACAAAAAGACATCTTCGAAGATAAAAATTTGGAGACCGACATTATAGTGGCAAGAGCTTTCAAACCTCTTCCAATAATCTTAGATCTTATCCATAACAATTTTAAATTTTTTAGAGAAGTAATTTTTTTTTTAGGAAAAAATGGAAAAGAAATTTTGCAAGAAGTTTTATCGAAATGGAAATTTGAGCATGAAGAAAAAAAAAGTATTACGAGTAAAGATTCAACGATAATAAAAATAAAAAATTTAAAAAAAAAATGAAAGAAAAAATAATTTCAATAATCAATCAGAAAGGTGGTGTTGGAAAAACTACTACGGTAATAAATTTAGGAGCAGGTTTAAGTATGCAGGGAAAAAAGATTTTGGTAATTGATTTAGATCCACAAGGTAATGCAACCACAGGACTTGGATTATCTAATTTAGAAAATTCTGAGAAGTCAATTTATAGCGTTCTAAACGGAACAAAAAAAATATCTGAAGTAATTGAAAATACAAAATTTGATAATTTAGATCTTATAACCTCCAATGTTGATTTATCGGGTTTAGAGGTTGAGGCCGCCAGGGATAATAGAAGAGCTTTTATTTTGAAGGATCAAATAATGGCCTATTTAAACGATTCTAGAGGGGTATATAGCCATATATTGATAGATTGTCCACCTTCGTTAAGTTTATTAACAATAATGGCATTAGTGGGTTCTGACTCTCTTCTAGTTCCACTACAAGCAGAATTTTTTGCTCTAGAAGGGCTAACTCAATTAATGAAAACTATTGAGAGAATAAAAAACAACTTAAATCCTGAGCTTTCAATCAGAGGAATATTATTAACTATGTATGACAAAAGAAACAAACTTTCCAGTGAAGTTGAAAAAGAAGCAAGAGATTATTTTAAAGAAAAAGTATATCAAACAGTAGTTCCAAGAAATGTAAGATTGTCAGAGGCGCCATCCCACGGAATGCCTGTTTTATTTTATGATAAAACTTGCGCAGGTAGCAAATCCTATTTTAGCTTTACAGATGAATTTATTAATCAAGAAAAAATAATGGAGAGCGCAGCATGACAAATACATTTAAATTAAAAAAAGGACTAGGCAGAGGGTTGTCTTCTTTAATAGGCGATACAAATACAACACCTAAATCAAATAAAGTTTCAATTAGTTCTATAGTAAGGAATAAATTTCAACCAAGAAAAAATATTAATAAAGAACAATTGGAAGAGTTAACAAACTCAATTAAAGAGAGGGGAATTATTCAGCCAATAATTGTTAGAAGACAGTTGGGCACTTCTGATAAATATGAGATTATTGCTGGTGAGAGAAGATGGCAAGCTGCACAAAATGCCGGCCTTCACGAGGTGCCAGTTGTTGAAATCCAAGCTGATGATTTAAAATCATTAGAATTTGCAATAGTTGAAAATGTTCAACGAGATGATCTAAATCCTATAGAAGAAGCAAATGGATATAAAAAACTTATTGATGAATTTAATTATGATCAATATAAAGTTTCGAAATTTATAGGAAAAAGTAGAACGCACATTACTAACTTTCTAAGATTGTTAACTTTACCTAATGAAGTAATAAAATTTATAGAGGATAAAAAATTGTCCCAAGGTCATGCAAAAATACTTGTAGGATTAGAAAACTCCTATCAGATAGCGAAAAAAATTATTGAAAAAAAATTATCTGTAAGACAAGCTGAAAACTTAGTTAGAATTTATAAATCTCCAAAAAAATTCAAAATCATTACAAATGATAGTAATATAAAATCTCTGGAAAATAGCTTGCAAGAAAAAACTGGCCTTTCTGTTAAAATTCACCATAAAAAAAATAATAAAGGAACTTTATCCTTTGAATACAATGATTTAGATCAATTGAACAGGTTAGTAATGGTAATTAAAGCTAATTATTAGATTCTGTTGAATTATTCAAAATCATATCAAAAATTATATTATTTGAGAATTCATTATTTTTTTTTAAACTTACTTCGAGAAAACTGACTTTATCTAATAATTCATATAATTTTTCAACGGGCCAAGCCTCCATTTGTTTTTTTACTATTTCTTTATCTTTCCAAAAAATAAGCGGTCTGTAAGCATTGATGGCTTCATTTATATCATTTGCTTGTATATAAATTTTTTTTAGTTCAATAAGTCTTTTCAATCTTGAAATTAAGGAGCGAATTAAAATAATAGAGTCATTTTTGTTAAAAGAATTGTTGTTAATTATATTAATTACTTTAGTAAGATTTTTAGCTAAACAATAATCAATCAATTCGAATGAATTTTCATCTCCGTGTAAATTGATTAATTTAAGAATTTGATTTCTATTTATTTTATTTTTTTTAAAACAGAAATTTAGTATTTTATTCATTTCATTTTGAAGGTTTTTTCTATCTCCATTACATTTTCCTACTATCAAATTTATATTTTCACTTGATATAGAAATATTGTTTTTATTAAAAAAATCATTTGCAATTTTATAAAGAGAGGAACTGTTATCCTGATAAAATGCAGCACAAACTAGTTCTTTCTCTGCTTCAAATAGTTGTCTAATTTTAGATCTTTTTTCTAATATATTTGAATTAAAAATAATTTTTTTATTGTAAATTTTTTTTGAAGTTAGCTCTGTAATAATATCAAATAATTTTGAAGTAACTCGTGAAACTTGAATAATTTTTTCACTTTCAAATAGAGATTCATTAAGGCAGGTTTCAAAAAAAACATCTTTATTTTCTAGAATTTGACTTTCATCATATTTAACCACTTCACCTTTTAAATTTTTTAAAAAAATATTATATATTACCTCATCTTTTTGACCTTCATTCTCTCCGTAGAAAAGGAAAAAATTAGATTTAGATTCTTTTAGATCTTTTAAATTAAAAGATTTAATAATCATGAACTATTGGTTTGTTAAGAAAAAAACTATGTCTTCACTTAATAAATTAGACAGATTCTCCTTATATTTTCTTTCTAATTCTATCTCAGTTATTTTTTTTGATTTTGCAGATAGTGATATATTTCTTTCAAAAATTTTATTGTTTGTATTTTCTCCGCTTGAAATAATATTAACATTTATTTTAACACGCAGATCATAGTTTTTTGGATTTCCTTTATTGTCTTTATTAATTATTTTTTTTTGATAATTTGATGAAATTATTAAATTATATTTTTTTGAATTATCTCTTGGTTTTTTAAATTTTTTAAAATTGTGTAAGATATATTTGTTTACTTCTCTATCACCTTCAATCTTTAAATCGCTAATATAAAAATCTATTTTTTCTGAATTTAATAATGGAGAAAAACCACAACCAGTTGCAAAAACAAAAATAAATAAGAGGATGTTTTTTTTAAGATTTATCATTTATTATATTAAAAAATTAATTAGTCTGTTTTTTACATAAAAACATTTTTTTATTTTATTATCTTTTAAAAATTTATCAAAAGTTTTGCTATTTAAAATTTTTTTAACTAGTTCATCTTCCAAAATATCTTTTTTTGTATCAATAATTCCTCTTTTCTTGCCATTAAATTGTACAACTATACTAGTGTTTTCTTCCATAAGGAACCTTTCATCTATTGATGGCCATGTATATTCATTAATATTTAGCTGACTCAAACATTCATTTGATAAATGTGGTATTACTGGTGTTATTGAGATTAAAAATTTCGAATATTCATCAATTAAATTAGAATAATTTATTTCACTTTTTAAAATTTGGGAAAAAAATGTATAAGCTTCATAAATATTTGCAATTATAACATTATAATGAAAATTAGATAAATTTTTCTCAATTTTATTTAAGTATTGATTTATAAATTTAGAAAGTTCATTTGATATTTCTTTTTTCTCTTTAGTATTTATAATCTTAACTTTTTCATTAAGCAAAAATAATCTCTGTATAAATTTGTATGCTGAAACCATTCCCACGTCTGACCATTGAACATCTTTTTCAGGTGGACTATCTGATAAAATAAATAATCTTACCGCATCAGCTCCATATAGATTAATTATTTTTTCAGGATCTATAGTATTTTTTTTAGATTTTGACATTGATTCTGAGGGACCGGCTATTATTTTTTTAGATTTGTCATCTTTTAAAAAATAATTCTTACCATCTTTCGATGATACTTCATTTGGACTGTACCATTTATTATTTAAATCTTTATATGTTTCATGACAAACCATGCCTTGAGTAAATAATCCTCTAAAGGGTTCTTTAATTTTGAAATCTTGATTTTTATATCCAATGGCTCTCATAAAAAATCTAGAATAAAGTAGGTGTAATATTGCGTGTTCAACACCTCCGATATACTGGTCAACCGGCATCCAGTAATTTATTTCTTTAAGATCAAAACCATATTGATTATGTTTTGGTGAACAGAACCTTAAAAAATACCAAGATGAGTCAACAAATGTATCTAAAGTATCTGTTTCTCTGTAATATTTTTTTCCATCAATAATAATTTTTTTCCAGCTATCTACGCTATTTAGTGGGTTTCCTTTAGTATCAAGATTTATATTTTCTGGTAATTTAACTGGCAGCTGTTCTTTTGGTACAGCTGTAAAGTTTCCTTCTTCATCATAAATGATTGGAATTGGACATCCCCAATATCTTTGTCTAGAAATTCCCCAATCTTTTAATCTAAAATTTATTTTTTTAGTTCCTAACTTTTTTTCTTCTAATATTTTAATAGTTTCAATAACAGACTCTTCAGGTACTTTTAAATTATTCAAAAATTTTGAATTTATAATTCTACCTGGTCCTGAGTAGGCTTCTTTTTTAACTTTGAACTCGTCATTTTCTTCTTCAGGTCTTACTACTGTTTTGATTTCTGAATTATATTTTTTTGCAAAATCAAAATCTCTTTGGTCATGTCCAGGACATCCAAATACTGCTCCAAAACCATAATCCATTAAAACAAAATTAGCAAAATACACTGGAACCTTTACACTTTCGTCCAAAGGATTTGTTGCAATCAAATTAGTTTTAAAACCTATTTTTTCAGCCATAGCAATGGACTCTTCAGTTGTTCCAGTTTTCGAACATTTATCTTTAAATTTTAAAAATTCATTATTTTCTTTAAAAAATTCAGATATAGGATGATCTATTGATAAAGCTAAAAAAGAGAAACCAAATAAAGTATCAGGTCTAGTAGTAAAACATTTTATTTCTTTGACATTTTCATCACCTAATATTTTGAATTTTATTTCACAGCCAAAAGATTTTCCAATCCAATTTTTCTGCATAGTTTTTACTTTATTTGGCCACTCTTCTAAATTTTCTAATTCATTTAAAAGATCTTCAGAAAATTTTGAAATGTTAAAAAACCATTGGCTTAATTTTTTTCTTTCTACAGTAGCTCCCGATCTCCAACCTTTACCGTCAATAACCTGCTCATTTGCTAATACTGTTTCATCTACTGGATCCCAATTTACATAATTTTCTTTTTTATAAACCAAGCCTTTTTTAAAGAGCTCAATAAAAAAATGTTGTTGATGTTTATAATATTCCTCTGAACAAGTAGAAATTTCTCTATCCCAATCGATTGATAAACCAAGTCTTTTAAGTTGATTTTTCATAGATTTAATATTTTCTTCAGTCCATTTTTTTGGATTTAAATTATTTTCTTTAGCAGCATTTTCCGCTGGCATACCAAAGGAATCCCAACCCATAGGATGTAGAACATTATGGTTTGTTAGGATTTTAAATCTAGATAATACATCTCCAATTGTGTAATTTCTTACATGTCCCATATGAATGTTACCTGATGGATATGGAAACATTTCAAGGCAATAAAATTTTTTTTTATTTTTATCTATTTTTGTTTTAAATGACTTATTTTTCTCCCAGCACTTTTGCCATTTTTCTTCTATTAATTTAAAATTATATCTTTCCACAATTAATAAAATTTACTTTATGATTAACTACCAGGAGTTCCCATTACATAAGGGTTTTCTTTTTTATTTTTTTCTATTTTACCTTTTTGAAGTCTAGCAGCTTTACTTAAAATATTTTTTGTTAATTCAGCAACTAGTTTACCCTCATTTTTATTTATTATACATTTATTGTTAACATCACATTGTTTTAAAAAGATATTTATATCAAGAGCGTCAGATCTAATCTCGTTAGTTAAAAATCTTATAGATATTTTAATCGATTCATTTGGATTATTATCCTCACTATACCAGTCTGTAATTATAATTCCTCCACTATAATTTGCAGACACTAAAGGTATAAAATCTAATACTTCCAAAGTTGATTGCCATAGTGGGTTAGAGCTTGCAAAATCAAAAGTTCCACCTTTTTTTTTTAATCCTCCCTGAAGTCTAAAACCTCTTCCTTCTTCAATATTTTTTTTTACCCTTTCATCTGGATCTGGAGAAACTTCTCTTGCATCAACCGGTTTATACTTAAAAGGTCCACAGGATGTTAGTGCGAATATTGAAAGAATGGTTAAAATTATGTAAGAATAAATTTTTGACATTTTGCAATCTATATAAGATAATCTATTATATGTTATGTAATAAAGCATTATTTGGTCATTTGAACCAAAAAATGTTGGAAAATATAGCTTAATTTAAGTGGTGTATTTATGCAACATATTGATAGAAAATATTAATATATCTTATTTTTACCGCTTAATATTTAATTTTTCTGCTAATTTGCACCTGTTTATAATTAATTATAAAACAAGGAGTAAATAATGAATAAACTAACGAAAATAAGTATGACAGCGTTGTCTACCGCTTTAATAGCTGGTTCGGTTCAAGCAATGGACTACAGCATAAGTGGTGGTGCATCGATTGCTTATACTAGCGTTAATACTACTTCAGACACTAACCCATGGTCAATGGGTGACAGTATTACATTTTCTACATCAGGTGAATTAGATAATGGAATGACTGTATCTGTATCTCTAGAAATGGATGATCACGGATCTGATGCTATTGACGATAAAAGCATAAAAATTGACACTGGAAACGGTGTTCTTGGATTTGCTACTTCAGTAGGTGGTATAGGTGGTATTGGAACAATTGCAAACAAAGTTCCAAATGCATTTACACCTGTATTTCAAGCAACAAACGCAGTAGACTATGGTCAAGCTGACCAAAAAATGTCATCA
>Ga0163108_10000238_pt1 | contig 41171 bp, 28 predicted proteins | sample Fk1155metaG_FD_109644 | JGI IMG/M metagenome (GOLD analysis project Ga0163108, IMG submission 109644) | Marine microbial communities from the Central Pacific Ocean - Fk160115 155m metaG | ecosystem: Environmental > Aquatic > Marine > Oceanic > Photic zone | place: The Central Pacific Ocean...
CTTCGCCGAAGCCCGTGCAAGCGGATACGACTGGGGTCATATCCGATTGGTCGTACGTCGGAGCCGGGACAACGGCAAGACGTGGGGTCCGGAAATCAGTATCACGTCGCAGTTCGTCGACAACTCCTGCGGCAATCCGAGTCCGGTCGTCGAACGCGAATCCGGTCGCATTTTCCTCGTGTATCACTTCCGCACCAATCCCAACCACGCCAATTCGGGACCGACCCATGTCGGACTCACCCACAGCGACGATGACGGCAAGACCTGGTCGAAGTCGAGGTTTGTCACCGAACAGTTCAAACCGAAAAGCCGTTCCTGGCTGCTGACAGGTCCCGGTCACGGCATCCAGTTGACACAAGGCAGATACAGGGGCCGGCTCGTGATTCCGTGTTACGGACAGGGTTCCGGCTATGTTGTCTACAGCGACGACAAGGGTGAAACGTGGACAGTTGGCGCGTCTTCGCCCACGATGGACATCAACGAGGCCGTCTGCGTGGAATTGCTGGGTGGTGATGTCATGCTCAACGCCCGCTCGCCCGGCAAGACTCGCAATCGCGGGACCTGTACGCTGACCGATGGCGGCAAAACGCTCAAACCGGGAACGGCCCGTTTCATACCGGAATTGCCCGATCCAAGCTGTCAGGGAAGCACCTTGCGTCATTCCTGGCCGAAGGACGGCAAACCGGGAATGATCCTCTACGCCGGACCGGGCCTGCCGACCGGACGGGTCCGGGCGACGCTTTGGGCCAGTTACGACGAAGGAAAAACCTGGCCGTTCAGACAGCAGATTTATGCGGGAGGCAGCGGTTACAGCGACCTGGCCGTTCTGCCCAACGGCAAGGTCCTCTATCTCTTCGAGAAAGACGGCAAGCAGGACCTGGGCTTCACGATTCTTCCCGCTCCGCCTCGCCGCGTGTCCGAGGACAAGGCCGCTGCGAAACTGGCCGGGATCGGTGCCAAGCTCAGGCGTGACGACGCCGGACGGATCGTCGAGGTGGATCTGGGCGAGCGAAAGACCACCGACGCCGACCTGGTGCACCTGGTCGGGTTGCGGGCCCTCGAGGAACTGAGCCTGCACCAGACCAGGATCACCGGTGCCGGCCTGGTGCACCTGAAGGGGTTGACCACGTTGAAGCGGGTCTTCTTCAGCGACACTGCCGTCGACGACCAGGGGGTCTCGCAACTCAAGGAACTCAAGAACCTCAAGGTACTCGGCCTTTCGGGAACCCGCATCACCGACCGTAGCCTGGAACACCTCGCCGGCCTCAAGAACCTCTCGTCACTGTTCGCTCTCGGGACCAGGGTCACCGACGCCGGAGTGGCCAAGCTCAGCAAGGCCCTGCCCGACTGCGATATCAGCCACTGAGACAGAAAAAGAAGCCGAGAAGTTGTTGGACAAGATGGGTGTAGCGGGCCGTTTTTCTCTTGAGGAAGGCACACGTCAGCTACACGTCATTCTGGGAAGGAATCAGGTCCCGGTTGGCTGCAGCACCGCAGGCAAAAAGGCATTGTATGGTGTGTTCTGTTGCAGTTCGGCGTATTTGACGTACTGGCGCGTCGTCTGAAAGCTCGCGTGTCCCATCTGTTCATTATTTTTCTTTTCATTGGCTTCATAATCAACGCCGTACAAGAAGTGATAAAAGCCAATCGGCAGCGCAAAATCAAAGAACTCATTCGTCAGCAGAAGGCCAAAGACAAAGAAATTTTCATGCTGCGGAGCAAAGTCGACGAACTCAGGAGTCGGCACGAGACCGAATAGCCGACGCCCCCCTCTGGCACACGTAGATTCACACGTCGTTGCCGCGCTTTCTTGGCCGGATTCACGCTTTCACTCACGAAACGGAATTCGCCAGAGAACATTGTCAGACGCCGAGTTGCGTGAAGTTTGACGCGCGGTCGTGTAACGCTGTGGCAGACTCCTAATCCGTAGGTCGGAGGTTCGAATCCTCCCGGGCGTGCTTTGTTTCTTCTGCCCTGGCCACCACGACCAGGCTGGTCACTTTGTCGGTTCAGCGGAGTGGAACCACGACACTGGGAACACCCGCAAACGCATCTGGTTGACGGTTCGCTTCACTCTCCCTCCGACATAGCGATAACGCCGGTGCGTGTAGACCAGGTAGGCCGATTCGCCGATCACCCGGACTCGCGGGGCCCGGTTCATGTGGAACTCCTCGCCGAGCATCTCGGACTGCCTGGGAATCGGGCGCGGTGTCTTGAGATAGCCAACCGTATCGCTGGCCGAGATTCTGGTGACGCTGGTTTGTCCGGGTGACATCGCCACAGTGCGAAAGTTCTTCCAGGTCTTGCCATTGTCTTTGGAGATCGCCGAGGTCAATCTCGCGCGGTAGTAACCGGTTTCGATCTCCCGCTTGCTCGCCTGGTTCCAGACACACAACAGTTCGCCAGACCCTGGCAACCGTTGCAGAAAGATCTCGGAGTTGCTGCTGAGCAGGCTGGTCAATTCTACGGGACTCCAGGTCTGCCCCCCGTCACGGCTTTCGCTGCGTGCGATCCGTTGAAACGATGTTCTCATGAACATCAGCAGCCGGCCGTCGGATGTCTCGACAACCGTGGGGACTTCGCAGCTTCCCTGCTGCCGCCCTCCGTTCTCCCAGACCCAGAGGCTGTCGCGGGATTCTCGCCAAGTCCGTCCCTGGTCATCCGAATAAAACGCCGTGCAGATTCCCAGGCCGCGGTCCATCGGTTGTGTTCGCCAGTACTCGTTGGGCAGGACCAGGCGGCCTTGCCGGGTCTGGATCAACCAGGTCGGGTTGGCGGGAGAGCGGGGCCAACTGACACGGATCGGGGGCAGCCAGGTCTTTCCCTCGTCACGAGACCGGCTGAAAAACGTTCCGGCTCCCTCCCCCACTCCTCCTCCCTGGGAGGGTGGGATCGTCTCGAAGGTGACGGCGATCTCTCCGGACTTCAGCCGCAGCAGGCTCCAGGGACGAACATTGCCCTTCATGATCATTCGGCCGGCGGCATCTCGAAACGGTCCGATGCTGACCCAGGTTCGCCCCTTGTCGATGGACCGGATCATCTCGAGAGTCCGGTCGATCGCCAGCAAATGGCCTCCCTCGAGCAGTACCGGGCCGACGAATCGATAAGCCACAGTGACCTCGAAGGACTCTCTGGCCATTGCCGGGGACCCGGCCCCTGCCAGTAGAAGGCCGAACACCACGATCTGTCTCAACACGACTGCCTCCAACGCGTACCATTTTCACTGTGGTCGTATCTCCCTTCGATCCAGGCGTCAACTCGTGATGTCCAGAAAACAGTCGCTCTCTTGAACATCGCAGACTTCGGTCATCCGACGCCGGCGCAGCAGGACCGATACGGCAGCGAAGCGAGTTGACTCCGCGAATTCCTGGTCGTCGCGGTTTCCTGCAGAATCACTTCAGCCCGAGCAGGGGACTTCCAGGACGTTCCAGAAAAACCAGACAGACTGCGTGAGCGCTATCCGTGTCCTGCGTCAACAGTTGTGTGGACAGACCACCTCTCAACTTTCGATCGTCCGATGCCCGGGGTGGCACTCTTGAGAACCCACCAGACTTGTCTCACGTCATCCGCCCGACGGAACTCAGGGCGGGGCGTGGTTTGCCTCAAACGGGTGGCCGATTCCGTGAGGTCAGCGGCTGTGCTTCAAGGTAATCGGTTGACTTTCCAGCTCCGAAAGGGCAACCGTGGTTTTCAACGTCTGGTAACGGCTGTTGTACTTCTTGTGGACTACCAGCGTCACTTGCTGCGGCGCCGGCCCCTGAAGTGACCAGTGGAAGTAGCCGCCCGAATCGGTGTGAACGTGCCACCGATTCAGTACCACGCATACGTCCGGGATCCCCCGGCCCGTTTCATCCATCACCCGGCTGCGGATAAGCCGGCCCGGCTTCAGTCTGAAATCCTGCGACCGGGCCTGCGACCGAACGTTGACATGACGATGTTGTGGCGCGTAACCATCCGCCTCCACGGTCAACACGTACTGGCTCAATGGCACGTCGGGGAAATCAAATCGACCGACCGCGTCCGACTTCACCGTCGGATGCCCGTTTTCCTTGCGAATGGATCTGAACCCCAGGCTGGGTGAACCGACCGTCACGGGAGTCCCACCTCCCCAATGGTCCAGCTTGGATTCGTGCTCCAGCCAGTCGTCGGCGGTGTAACGGTTGGGGCTGCGTTCGATCGTGGCATTGGCAATCGGTTTCCCCTGTTCATCCAGTACACGGCCATGCAGAGTTTTGCCAGTGGCGGATACCTTGACACGGCCAACGGTCAGCGGCCAGACCTTCGTACCGTCAGCATCGCTGCCAATGGTCACCAGCCTGTTGGGACCAACCTTGACGATGTCAAACTGGCCGGTGATGACGCCCACCGGCAGATCCGAGAAGCTGATGCGGTCCTGCCAGGTGTGGCCGCTATCGAGGCTGAACGCGACGTGGAAGCCCGGACGGCCATACACGCAGGCCGCCACGCTGTTGTCCAGAACTGCCAATACCGGCGCGATGTTCATCAGGTGCGGCTTGCTCGGTGTCGGCCTGGTCCATGTCTTACCGAGATCGTCTGACCAGCACTGGTACAGTGGTCGGTATTCGCCGGGATAATGAGTGCCCTGTGTCCTCATGATGCACAGGAGTCGACCGTCGGGCAGCGAGGCCAGGCTTGGCTCGCAATAACCACAGTACTGGCCAGCCAATTGTGGATCCGGATCGTCCGGACTGAAGGCAATACTGGCATGATACTGCCAGCTCTCGCCTTGATCCTTCGATCGCAAGAGCATGGTGCGGTACCAGTTGTTGTCTCCCTTGAGGTTCCCGTAGAGAGTGCCCAGCAGATCGCCGTTGGCCAGTTGGACTATCTTCCCCACACCGAAGGAAGGCCAACCATGCTTCACCCATTTGGTGTGGGCGACTATGTCTGGGATGGAGACCGCCGAAGTACCAAGTTCATATTCCAGGAAATCGTCAGTGAAGGTAATCCGCCTGGCTTCCAACTGGTCCGATTTCCCCCCCTCAACCGGCTTTGTCGCCAACATGAAAAGGACCCCGCCTTCACGCAGGCCCACTGACATCATTCCTGCATACGCGGGAGGAAAGTCCTTCTCCTGGCTCCAGGTCCGGCCGCCGTCCCTTGAAATACGATAAAACTTGGGACCGGTACCCGGTTTCGGATAGAAAGCCGCGATGACCCCTGTTCGCGAAACAGCCACGCTCGCGGAATTCTGATTAACCAGAGCGCTGAGCTTGGTCGGTTCGCCGACGGTGATCTGGAGAGTCTCGGTTGTCTCTCTGGTACCAACCGCCGCGGGTGACACAGCCGGTTTCTCGTGTGTCGCAACTTTCTGTGGTTGAGCCTGATCGTTGACAGCCTTTGCTGGATCGGGCCCCGAGTCACAACCAGGCATTGCGACAAGCAGCACAGCAATCGGCAAGACTCTCATGCCGGCGACCTTTCCTCGACCACGCGGACCCAGTGAATGCTCATCCGGTCGGGCGTTCCCGCATACCAGGCAATCAGCCAGTCGTTGTCCCGTCGTCGAATGGCCGGGTGGCCGAAGCTCCACTTGGCCATGTCTTCCCAGAGCTCGGCGTAGTCAATGTCCTGGCGGCCCTGGCTCAGCACGGCCTGCTCGTCGTGAACATGGATGACCAGGCGTGCATCTTCGGGCCAGGTCCGGCCGGCGTCGGCTGATTGCCAGAGTGTGATTGTGCCGGGCCGGCCACGATCCACGACACAGGAGAGAACTCGGCCATCGTCGGTAAGGTCACAGGCGGCAATTTGACCCGGGATACTCGTTTCCAGCGGTTCTCCGGATGCCATCGATCCGTCGTTGATCGAGGCCCACAGCAGGTGGACGTTGGTGTCCTGCCGCTTCTGGCGGTCGTGCGTCCAGAACATCGCCACGAACTCGCCGGGATTCTTCGTCGGACAGAGTCGCTGGTCCCAGTAGTACTTGGCTTGCTCGGGATGCCGGGCAACCTGCCACGGATCGCCGAAGGTCCGGCCACCGTCGTGCGAGATCATCAGCCACTCCGCCGGCTCGACCGGTGCCGGGTCATCGAATTCCTTGAAGCTCTCGAAGGCACAGCCAATCGCACCGTCCGGCCAGACGAGAATCGGTCCGGTGACCGCGCATCCGGCAAGCCCGGGGGTCGGAATTTCGGTCCACTCGTCCCAGCTGTCACCCTCGTCGGTCGACACGCAGCACAGGATCCGGGTCGGCAAGATGCCCTCGGTTTCCGGGTTGAACAGCGGCCGATCGGGGAGGCTGCGGTCGATCCACGTGGTGAACAGCAGCAACCGTCCCGGTTCTGCCTCGACCATTTCTGCCGCCAGAAACGAGCCCGGTGTCCCCTGCCATGAAGTATCAAAGTCATACCGCAAACGCTGCCATGTCGCGGTGCCTTCTTGCGAACGGGCCAGGCCAATCGTGTTCGTCGGTGTGTGCTTCCCCGGTCCTGACTGCCAGCCGGCCAGGAATGTTCCGGACTCAAGCGGCACGAGGCTGGTGACATACGCGACGGCTTCGGCCTCCGGGGCAGCAGTCGCATCGAAGATCAACCCCCGCGTGTCGATGCGCAGAGTGGGCAAAGATGGCTCGTCGAGGCGTTGGGCAGAGTTCATTGTGCGGTGTGCCCTTGCAGGAACAGCTTGGCAGGTGGTCGTCGGATGGAAAGCCGATGCAGTTTGCCACAAGTCGATTCAACTGCCGAGCGTGATCACCCGGTAGACGACGTAGCCCACTCCGCCGGGCTCATCCGGCCTGGCCTCCAGGCCAACCCGCCGCGTACCGATCGGTTGGGACAAGTGGATTTTCAGCGCCTGGCCGGCCTTGATGTCGGCGAAGGGGATCGTATGCCGCTTCTCACCACAGAAAACTACCAGTGATCCCTTGCCGGCGAGGCCAAGAATATCCAGCCCAACGACTGTTGCCTTTGGATCGGGGTTCTCCAGGACGGCCACCACCGGCCCGTAATCCTCGTGTGATTCATTGCGTCCGACATAGTTTGGTTGGTTTATGGGACGAAATATTTCGCGATCTCCTTCACGAGCCGTCACCCGCAAACGAATTGTCCCACGACGACCGCGGAGGATGTCCACCCGCGGGGTATCAAGGTACTCCAGGGGATCCAGGCCGGCGGTGATCCACTGCCGGTACCAGAGATCGGACTGGTTGGTGACGGCCCAATCACGGCTGCGACGATCCGATCGAAGCCGTGTCACATCGGCCAGGTCATCGTGACGACTGCCTGGAATCGGGAAGTAGGTCCCCCAGGTGATGTCGAACAACCGCCAGTGCCCCCGGTAAAACACCTCGACACAGATATGACTGTGGTTCTTTTGTGGTTTGTCACCACGAAAATAGAATTCCACGGGCCTCGCACGGAGTTTCAATCGTTTCGAGATTTCAAGAAAAGCGGCCACGTGGTTGCCGCAAAGTCCCGCTCTCTTTTCCAGGCACTGCTCGACACTGCTCGGCAAATTCTTCTTCTCGATATTGAGAATCGAGTGGTTCAAAGAGCTTATTCGTGCCTGGACAAAATTGGTCGTCGCCAGGGCAGAAAAGAACTCCGGCGCCGCCGACTGGTTTCCACGAGCCATGTATTTCGCCTGGCGGCGAACCTGTTCGACAGCCCGGTCGGTCAATGGGGTCTTTGATGGCCCCTCGGCCTGCACGCTCACCGAGAAAACAAGGCAGATCAGCCAGGTGAATATCCACGGCGGGTTCTCGCGAGCAGGTGCCATCATCGGTCCTGGGTTTGGGTGTGGAGGTCAACGGCGAGGTGTCATCAGGAGTAATTTTTTCCGTGGCCGCCGACAACTCGTCGGCTGCCGTTGACACCGGATTGGCAGCCCTCACGTCGACCGGGTCAGCGGAGCCGCTGTCGCTTTTGCTCGGATCCGAACGAGCCGTTTTGCAGAAAATGCAGGGCCAGTTCGTGAACGTCCTGCCGGTCGTCGAGTTCGCCGTGGCGGGCCTTGACCAGGCGGAAGTCGGCGGCTCCGGACAGCTTGGTCGTCTCCACCTTCAAGTAGTCGTCATCGTCACCGGGTAGCGTTTTCTTCGAGAAGCCGACGTTGTCACCCATGCCACCGGCGATGATCCCAAAGTCGCTGGGCGTGGCCAGGGTCGGCTCCAGCTTGTCGAAGTCGGCCCCGATCTGGAGAACGACCGGGCCGCCGTAGAGCCGGCCCAGTCCGCGGCGGAACTTCCTGGCCCAGCTTGCCCCGTGGTTGGGCGGGGCGATCATAACGACGCGACCGATCGTCGGTCGAGGGTTGGTCTTCCGCATGTCGGCCAGGTAGCGGCGGATGACCAGGTTTCCCAGGCTAAAACCGACAAGGTTGATCTGGGAGTCACTGGCGCGAGTGCGAACGAATGTCTCGAGCAATGCAGCGGCCTGGTCGACCGTTATTTTCCGGCTCGGATATTCGAACTGCAGGACCTGGAACCGGCTGTTTTCTTCCATGTAGTCGTTCAACTTCTGCAGGTCCTTGGCTTCCTGCCTGAACCCGTGGACCAGGACCACCACGGTCTTGTCAGCAGCCTGAGGCTGTTTCGACGGCTTGTCGGCAGCCTGGATGCCGCGATCGAAAATCGTTCCGGTCACCAGCAGCAACACCGCCAGCACCGCCAGCCCGTCAATACGGCGAACGCGTCGACCGACCATTGCAGCACCCCCCGGCTCGACCCTGATTGTCCTGCAACCATGATGCCAGAACCGAACAACCAGTGGCAAGGCTCTGCCCTCCACTCTTGAGAACCCGCCCCCCCTGGGGCACGATAGGTTCTGCGACGGCCAACAAGTCTTGCGTTCTCATTTTCTTCACCCAACCGAGCGAAGATCACCGTGGCGGGACGCAGTAAGAAGGAATCGAGAATCAAGAGGCAGGCGTCACCGCCGGAGCGGCCGTCATGGATGCCGCCGAGTATCTCCGAGATCGGGTGTCTTTATCCGATCTGGTTGCCGATGTGGCTGTGGTACAAGCTCGTCTATGTGATCATTCCCGTGGGGGTGGTGCTCTGGGTCGCGGGCGAGGGAGAACTGTCCACCGCGTGGGGCCCTATCCTGACTCTTGGTTTCGGGTGTGGTGGACTTTTCCTGCGGTTCTATGTCTGGGGGATCAACCTCTCGCTCAACCAGGAGGAGACCGAGGGTGAGAGTGACCAGGAAGTTGCCTCCGGCGATGTGGGTGCCGACGAGGATCTATCCGGTCAACGGCAGATGTCCCCGGAGAGCGGTGAAGAGGCAGAAGACATCGAGGCTGATCTGACCTCCAAGAGTCCCAGCCGTGAGGAACTGATTGGCCAGATCGCCGGCGCACTGCTCGGACCCGGTGGCAAACCGGCCGGGGAAGCGACCGACACGGTTGCGGAATCCGACGAGCCGCCCGCGGTGTCCGACGAGCCCTCGCCCGATCTTGACGTCGAGAGTGTCTGCGATGCGTTGTTCGCGGAAGCCGGCAGCACCGCGGCCAACCGCATTTTCGCGGAACGCTTTGACGGTCGGCCGGTCCGTTGGAGCGGCACGCTGACGCGGGCCGAGTCGTACGGTTTCGACCTGGTCTTCGGGAATCAGCCGGGCACGAAAGCGGTACTTGCTATCTACGAGACTGATGCGATCGGTTACGGCAATGCCACGGTTTCGGCCGTCGTGCAACTGCCCGCGGAAACGCTCGACACCCTGGAGGGCCACGAGGGCCAAGTCGTCACCGTTGCCGGCCGACTGGTGAAATTCGACGGCTTCATGCGGAACATCTACATCGGCGAGGGGACGCTCGAGGCGTGAGGTGAGCGGACCACGCCGGGCACTTGATCGCGTCGCGGACAATATCGTGTCTTACCTGGAGACCCGGTTCAGTCGCCAGACGTCGGGCCGCATGTTGTTGCCCATCACCATCCACAGCGACTTGTCGAAGACGAACACGCTGGCGGCGTGCCGCGGTTTCCAGGGCGTCGCGGGGACCTCGTGCCACTTCACCCCATCGGCCGAGTACCACACGTCCTTGCGGTTGCCGACTCCGGCGGTGTAGCCCTCCATCACCCACATTCGATCGTCGTAGACCGCCACGTCGTGGTACTGCCGGGGCTGCCAGGCCGCGTGCTCGACGTGCCGTGTCCAGTTCGCACCATCTGCCGAACTCCAGACGTCGTTGTGGAACTTTCGCTTGGGTGTGGTTGGCGTGTCGTAGGTTCCGCCGCCGAGGACCCAGACCCGATTCTTGAAGACGACGTTGCCTCCGATCATGCCGCGGGCCGACCACGCCGGGTCCTTGACAGTGACCCGCTTCCAGTGAATGCCGTCGCTGGTGTTCCAGCAGTCGCGATAGAATTTTTCTTTCGTGCGGGTTTTCTTCGCGAAGGCCGGCATTGTCTGGCCACCGAGAATCCAGATCTTGTCGTTGAGAACGAAGGTGTAGTGCAGGGCCCGCGGACCCCAGGGAACGTCGTGTCCCTTGTTGACGTGCGTCCAGGTCTTCCCGTCACGGGAACTCCAGACATCGTTCTGGTAGTGGCCCTGGTTGACGTCGCCGCCGATGATCCACATCCGGCCCCGGTAGACGACGTAACCGGCCGTGTGCCGGCCCTCCCAGTCGGTGGTCGTGTCGAACTTCAGATCGAGAAACGTGTTGGGTTTTTCCAGGTTCCACTTCAGCCCGTCGCGGGAACTCCAGACCTCGTTGTTGCAGATCCGGGGGAAATGAACCTTGTCGCCGGGGTTCCATCCGCCGAGCAACCACATCCGGTCCTTGAAGACCAGGGCCCCGGATCCGTCGCGGGCCGCGAATGGTCCGGTCAGCGTGACCTGTTTCCAGCGGTACCTGGCCGGTTCCCCCGCCCTGGTTCCCGGTCCGGGAACGGCCGTGATCAGTGTGACCACGGCAAGCAGCAGTGCCGCGGGTTTTGCTTTCGCCGGTCTGTTCATCGTTGATCTCACGGTTTTCATGTTCAACAGCCTTGGCAAAGTGTGTTCATCTCGCGTCGCCGTGGCAACGATGAACGTGTTGGAAAAACATCACCGCCGGGATCTCCGGCGGTTGATTGCCCGCGACACTTTATTGGATCCGGGTTGTGATTGCCTTTGACTTCGAGAACCATTCGGACGTGGCGGTTTATCCGTTCCCGTTTTGCGAGGTCCCAGGATGGGTTCTCGATTTCCCGTCGTCTGTCTGCTGGCTGTTGTTCTTGGCCTGCCTGCCTGGTTGCCCGCTGCCGGGAAACCCGGGACCGCTGTCAGCCGTTTTCGCCAGGATCGTTTTGCCATCGGCGCCTTCTGGTTGACCTTTTCCGACGACGAACGGCTTGACGCGCGGTTCGGTGAAATTGCCGAAGCCAACTTCACGCTGGTCTTCGGACCGGTCGGTGGCTTCACGGCCAGCAACGCAGCCAAACACATCAAGCTGTGTCAGAAACACGACCTGCGGGCCATCGTGCTCTGCCGTGGTGTCCCGGATGAGCAGTTGCCCGACGGTCCGGCCTGCTGGGGTTACCGGCTCTGGGATGAGCCCAACGCGAAGATGTTCGACCAGTTGGCTGTTCGAGTCAACAAGTTGCGGCAGGTCCGGCCCGGCCGCCTGGGCTATATCAATCTCTATCCCAACTACGCCAACGACCGGCAACTGGGTGCGGCGGGCTACGAGGAATACGTGCAGCGTTTCTTGAAGACAGTCGATGTGGACGTGCTTTCGATGGACCACTATCCGCCATTCAAGCCCAGGACCGACGGCCGGCGAGCGGTGCTGCTGACCAACTATCGCTTCGCCTACACGGCCTGGCCGACCGTGGTGTTTGACGTGCCGACCGGCCAGGTCCGCGAGGTCGACCAGCGGACGGGACGGGTGAGGGCCGCCTATGACGACAGCCCCGACATGCCCGGGCTGCAGGTCTCGCTCGATGCCGGCGAGGGACGGCTGTTTCTGCTCCCAGCAAAGACGAATGTCTCCGGCAGGTAAGCGAGTGTCACCGTCGCGGATGAACTCGTGGGTGGTCCGTCTGTAGTGTTTGTTCCGGTGGTGACGCTTCTGACCGTCTTTCCGGATTCAATGCTTTCGACGATTGGTTTTCGGTGCACCAGGTCGTCCCGAGACTCGAAAAAACTAGCGGGGAAGGTGTGTTTTCCTGCACAGGGAGAACGGGAAGGAGCCTGGGATGCGTGGGTTGTTGACAGGTGCGCTGTTGCTGGTGGTGTTGTCTGCCAGCTGGCTCCGGGCCGGTGAACTGCTGCCCGGGATCGACGATAACGCGGTCGATGCCGCTGCCGCGCCGGTCCTGGAAGAGAAAACGGGTTACTCGCTTCTCGGGCTTGACCTGTCCGGGTGGACCGAGTTGTCGTTCACGGCCGGAACGGCCAACGGCGACCACCGGCCGATGGGGTTCAACCACCGCTCCAACGAATTCCTGTTGCAACAGAACTGGTTGCGGGTTGACGGGGAATTCGACGGCGGGACCCGGCTCCACTCGGACTGGATTCTTCCCGGCAGCGACTACCAGTTCACCCGCGCGACAGGCCTGTTTGATGACCAGGATGGTTGGACCGGGATTGACCCGGTTCAGTTTTTCGTCAGCCGCGAGATCGAAGGGGTCGGAGAGGGACTCGAATTGACCTTCGGCCGGTTCTTTGCCCCGTTCGGCGTCGAGAGCATCGCCGGACCAGAGAACACCCTGGTCTCTCATTCCTACAGCTTCATCTACAATCCTTTCACCCAGACCGGTGGGCTGGCGCGGGTTGCCGTCAACGAGAACTTCGTGTTCCGCGGCGGCATCGTGATCGGCAGTGACGTGTTCGTCCATGAAAGCAACCAGCCGACCTTCCTGGCCGGGTTTCACTGGGACCTGGAAGATGATCGTACGAGTGTTGATTTCCTGGCAATTTCGGGAAACGGCCGTTACGACACCCGCCATGAAATCCACAGTCCCCGGGTCTTCGACCTGGTCATCACCCGGAAGGTCTCGGAAACCGTCGAGGTGACGTTGGAGGGGCTGGGAGGGTACGAGAAGAATTTTCCCGGTGTTGGCACGGCGCACTGGTTTTCCGGCGTGGGCTACGTTTCCTGGGATCTGCAGGATGACATCGATGCCGCAATTCGTCTGGAACTCTTCAATGACGAGCACGGAAACCGGACCGGATCGCGTGGGCTCTACACGGCACTGGCCGGTGGCCTGGCCTGGCGGTGGAACGATCACCTGCTGGTTCGGCCCGAGTTGCGGGTCGATCACAACACGAAGTCACGGCCGTTTGCCGGTGACCGGATGCTGTTTACCGCCACCCTCGACCTGGTCATCCACTGGTAGGTCGAAAGTTCTTTCGGCGGCCGGATCGCCGTCTGCATCAAGGCAAGGCCGGTTGACCCTGGGTCGACTCGTCAATTTCTGTTCCGCTGGTGAACAGAATCGAGGTCAGTGCGGGGTTGGGTTCGCTGGTGGTTTCCTCGACCAGTTCGAAGCCGCGGGCCTGGTAATTGGGCAGTGCGTGCGGGTGATCGTGGCTGCAGGTTCTCAGCCAGACCCGGTTGGCGCCCATCGCCCAGGCACGCTCGACCGTCTCGCTCAGCAAACGTGATCCCAGGCCGCGGCCGATGAAATCCGGCAGCAGGCCGAAGCAGAGAATTCTCACGCTGCCGTCATCCTGTCGTTCCAGCTCGGCATAGCCGGCCGGTGTTCCCTCGACGTATCCAACCCAGGTCTGGAATTCGTCGCGGTCGATCAGGTCGGACCACTGCTGCCGGTTCCAGTCACCACGTCCACCCCAGCGATGTTGTTCTCCGACCGCCTGGAAAAGGAACCAGTTGAACGCGGCGCAGGGTTGCCCGGCCTGTCGAAATTCCAGCCGATCGTCCGGGTCGGTGACCGGGCAAAAACCGGCCGGGTCGGTTATTGCCAGTTCCCAGGTGATCTTGACGTTGTCGCGGTGGTTCATCGGAGACATCCAACTGGTCTTGGGAGATGAATCGTGGCAGACCTGACCGTGCTGCGTTGCTAGAATACAGGACCGTGAAGCCGGTTTCCTCCAGGTGGTCTGAACCGTGTTCCGCATTCTTGGCAATCGCCGTCGACTCTGCGATGGCCTGTCGCGTCGCGACTGGCTGCATGTCGGTGGTCTTGGGTTTCTTGGCGTTGGTTTGTCGGATTACCTGCGCTTGAAAGCGGCGCAGGCTGCGCCGGCTGGCGGCAGTTCATTGGACGCAACGTTCGGCCGGGCCAAGCGGTGCATCCTGCTGTTGCCCTACGGATCGCCCCCGCAGCACGAGACGTTTGATCCCAAGCTCGAGGCGCCCGAGGAGATCCAGGGCGAGTTGAAGGCGATTCCGACGTCGGTTCCCGGTTACGCGATCGGCGAGTACCTGCCCAAGATTGCCCGGGTTGCCGATCGGTTGACGGTCATCCGCTCGATGACGCATCCCTTCCCCGTGCATTGCACGGCTTACGTGACCAGCGGCATTCCGACCTATTCCCCGGCACTGGAGTCGCGGCCACGGGATCCGAAACTCTGGCCCTACATCGGTTCGGTCGTCGATTACGTGCAGGGCCGTCGTGAAAGTACGATTCCGTTGGTTCCTCGCAACATGGCGTTGCCCTGGAAGATGAACTCGCGGGGGGGACCCAAGGCGGCGGCCGTCCAGGCCGGTCCCTACGCCGCGTTTCTCGGCCCGGCCTACGATCCGGTGCTGACCGAGTTCGAGGGAGAAGGCAACCGGAAGATCTACAAGATCAGCCCGGGCGGAACGCCGACCGGCGGCAAGCGGCATGACGTGTTCGATCCTTATGCCGGCATCAAGCCCGACGGCCGCTTCACACTGGCCGGGGCGCAGCGACGCGACAGCGTCACGCTCGAACGGCAGAACAACCGCAACGGCCTGCTGGCCCGCTTCGACCGGGCCCGGCGGGAACTGGACCGCAATGCCGAGACACAGAGTTTCGACCGCTACCAGCAACTGGCCCTCTCGCTGGTTTCGACCACCCGTGTTCACGCCGCGCTGGACATCCATCAGGAGTCCGAGAAACTCCGGCAGGACTACGGCATGAATCTCTTCGGCCAGTCCTGCCTGGCGGCACGCCGGCTGGTCGAGGCGGGAAGCCGATTCGTCACCGTGTTCTGGGACGAGTACGCCTATCTCAACACCGACTGGGACACTCACTGGAACCACTTCTATCGCCTGAAGGATCGTCTGTTGCCCGGGTTTGATCTCGGGTTCTCGGCACTGATCAGCGACCTGGAAGATCGTGGCATGCTCGAGGACACGCTGGTGGTCTGGATGAGCGAGCACGGGCGGACGCCACGGTTCAACAAGAATGTCGGTCGTGATCACTGGTCGCGGGTCTATTCGATCGCGATGGCCGGAGCGGGTGTCGGTGGTGGCAACATCATCGGCGAGAGCGATCGGCTGGGCGGCGATGTCCGCTCGCAACCGGTTTCGCCCAAGGACATTCTGGCGACGATCCTGCACCTGCTGGGTATCGATGCACACACGACCATTCCCGACCGGCAGGATCGTCCGGTGCCGGTGGCCGGAACCGGCGTGGTTCGCCCCGAGATCTTCCGGGGGGCCTGAGCGTGGCCGTCCATCCTCGATTCCGACCGGCACTCGTGGTGGTGGTGTTGTTGGCCGGTCCCGGGCTGGTTGACCGGTTGCCGGCGGCGGTGACACTGCAGAAGCTGTCTCCGGGTGCCGTGAGTCCCGGTCGGGTGACGCGGTTGACCTGTCGGGGCACCGAGCTGGAGACGGCCAGGACACTGTGGACGAGCTTTCCGGCCGAGGTCAGAAAAGTTTCCGCCAAAGGTGACGGGGCCGGGCAGGCGACGTTTGAGGTGACGCTGCCGGCCGAGTCGATCGGCCGTGGCGCCATCCGCGTGGTGACCGACCGGGGCGTCTCGAATGTCCGCTTGCTGTTGCGCGAGTCACTGACCAGCCACACCGACGATCCGCCCGCGGATGAAAAGCCGCTGACCCTGCCACTGGCGATCGATGGGTCGGTGGTTGCCGGAGAGCCGGATCGCTGCCGAATCCAGCTGAAGGCCGGCGAGCGATTGACGGTTGATCTCTGGGCCCGCCGCCTGGGTTCGTCGCTGGATCCGGTCGTGAGGGTGATTGACCCGGGTGGTCGGACCGTGATCGCCGAGGATGATACGCCTGGGCTGGCCGGTGATGTCGGGTTTTCGGTGCTTGCCGCCGATGAGGGTGTCCACACGGTCTCGGTCACCGATGTCCGTCGCCGTGGCGGAGATGCCTACAGGTACCGGTTGAGGTTGGCCCGCTACGTACCGCTGACGGTGGCCTACCCGTTGTTCGTCAGGAGCGGGCAACCCGCCCGGCTGCGATTGCTGGGACCGGGAACCACGGCCGATCGCGCAGTGCCCGGTCTTCCGGCCGGCGGCACCGTGTGGGTGGGTGGTCCGGTGGGTCCCGGTGGCGGTCGCGCTCTGCTGTCGGTGCAGGTGGATGACCGGGAACGCGGGGTCGAAAGCGAACCAAATGACGACGGGTCGAAGGCCAATCCGCTGGCGGCCGGTGCTGGTGTCAGCGGTTTGCTGGATCGACCCGGCGATCGCGACTGGTTCCGGATCACGCTGAAAAAGGGCCAGCGATTGCAGCTGGTGGGGCGGACGGCCTCGCTGGGCGTCGCCGGCCGGCTTTACATGCGATTGTGCAACGCCGAGGGCGGCACACTGGTGGTTGCACCGCAGCAGGCGGCCACCAGATGCGTTCTTGACTACACGGCTGCTGCCGATGCCGAGGTTCGCCTGCTGGTCGAGGACCTGCAGCGGCGAGGAGGCCCTGGTTTTGCCTACCACCTGGACTGCCGGCTGAGGACAGCCGATTTTGACCTGGGCGTTGCCGCCGATCGGTTGCAGGCCGTTGCCGGCGGTTCGTTGTCGGTCAAGGTGACGGCCGCCCGTCGTGACTTCCAGGGCGCCATCCGGTTGTCGGTCGAGGGACTGGGTAAGAACGTGATGCTGGCGGGCGAGCTGATTCCTGCCGGAAAGAACGAGACAACCCTGAAGATCACGTTGCCGGCGGGGCTCGAGCCCGGTTCGCTGGCCAGCCTGAGAATCGTGGGCAGTGGACAACTCGACACACCGCCGGTGGGTCCAACCGTCAAGGAACTCTCATCGATCAAATACGATCGCGGTGACCTGGGAATCTTCGACGATTTCATCAGCGACAAGAAGGGGGGACTGAACTTTGCCGAGTATGACGTTGAACTGGCCAACGCGGGTGAGTATCTGGTCCTGTTGAGATATGCCGCCGCCGCCCAACGCGTCGCCGTGATGAAACTCGACGGGCGGGTCGTCAATTCGTCGATCATGAGCAAGACGACCGGCAGCTGGAGCACGAAGACGGCCCGGTGGTTCAACGAGGGCCTGGTGAAGTTTCCCAAGGGCAAGAGCGTGCTGCGGCTGGAAAAGGTGGGTGTGTTTTCGCACCTGACGGCCATCCGGATCGCATTGCCGGCACCCCGGAAGAAGCAGCCCGGGCGGGTGATCCATGCCCGGGCCCGTGTTACCGTACCGCTGCGAAAAGATCTCGGCGGTATGCCGTTTGTTCCCCGGGAACTGGACGGCACGGTATTGTTGAGCGTGGGGAAGAAATAACGCGGTGCGTCGCGGTGATCATAATGCAACGACACGTCCGGACACTCACGACCAGCCTGCTGCTGACGATGCCGTTGTGCGCCGCCGAGCCGGTGGTGAGTCGGTTGACGGTTGAACCGGCGGCCGTCGAGTTGAGCGGACGACGACAGCGGGTGCAGCTGGTTGTCAGTGGCCATCGCTCCGATGGGTCGGTCATCGACCTGACGCACCAGGCTCGTGTCACCGTCGAGCATCGCGGTACTGTTGGGGTTCAACGCGGTCGCGTGCTTCCTCTGGCCAACGGCACAACCCGGCTGACGATTTCCGCCTCCGGCCAGGTGCTGCAATTACCGGTTCGGGTTCAACGCCTGGAACAGACGCCACCGGTCAGTTTCAGGAACGGCCTGCTGGCGTCTTTGAGCAAGCAGGGCTGCAACTCGGGCGGTTGCCACGGTTCACCCAGCGGCAAGGGAGGCTTCCGGCTCTCGCTGCGGGCCTTCGATCCAACGCTCGACGCACAGACGCTGATTCGCGAGCAGTTTGCCAGGCGGGTCAACGTGTTTGATCCCGACAAGAGCCTGTTGTTGCGCAAGCCGACGTTGCAGGTGGCCCACGGCGGCGGTCAACAACTGCGACGGCATGACCCGGCCTACGAGTTGATCCGCGACTGGATTGCCGATGGCTGCCCGCGCGACGCCGAGGATTCACCGCGTTGCGTGCGAACAGAGGTCTTTCCTCGCGACCGCTTCCTGAAGTCCCCGGCGGTCTCGCAGCAGCTGAAGGTGGTCGCCCATTTCTCCGACGGGTCGTCGCGCGACGTGACCCACCTGGCCGTCTACAGCAGTTCGAACGAGACGTTGGCCGAGGTTGATGTTGCCGGGCGGGTGACAGGGACCGCCGTCGGGCAGGTGGGAATCCTGGTCCGCTTTCTCGACCAGATGCAGGCCACGCGGCTGACGTTTCTGAAAGATCGGCCCGGCTTTGTCTGGAACGAACCCCCGGTGATCAACGAGGTGGATCGGCACACGTTTGCCCGGCTCAAGGAAATGCAGATCGTGCCCTCGCCGCTGCTGACCGATGGCCAGTTCCTGCGTCGCGTGACGCTGGATGTGACCGGCCTGTTGCCGACGGTCAAGGAGACGAGGGCCTTCCTGGCCGACCGGCGTCCTGATCGGCGGGCGCGGCTGATCGCCGGGCTGCTGGCCGGCGAAGATCATGCCCGCTTCTGGGCCGGGCGGTGGGCTGACCTGTTCCGCATGACACGCAAGCAACTTGGTTCCACCGGTGTCGACAAGTTTCACCGCTGGCTGGTGGCTGCGGTTCGCGACAACATGCCCTACGACCGTTTCGTTCGCAGCCTGTTGACGGCCCAGGGCGATACGTTCGCCAACCCGGCGGCCAATTACTACCGGGCCGCCACCGACGTGGAAGATGCGACCGAGACCACCGCGCGGCACTTCCTGGGGATCCGGATCCAGTGCGCGAAATGCCACAACCATCCCTATGAACGCTGGACGCAGGAGAACTACTACGGGATTGCCGCGTTCTTCAACCGCGTCCGTCGCGGCAAGCCGGATTCCGCGGGCAACCTGGTGGTCTGGGTGGCTCGCAGCGGCGAGATCAGCCGGCCCCGTGGAGGAAACGCCGTTCCCTGGTTGCCGCTGACCGGCAATGCGAAGCTGCCCGATCCGGAATCGGACCGGAGACTGGCACTGGCTGACTGGCTGGTCCGCAAGGACAACCCCCTGTTCGCACGCGTCGAGGTGAACCGACTGTGGTCGATGCTGTGCGGTCGAGGCATCATTGAACCGATCGATGATTTTCGCGCGTCGAACCCGCCGGCCAATCCCCCACTGCTGGATTGGCTTGCCGGGGAGTTCCAGCGGTCGGACTTCGACCGGCGGCATATCCTCTCGTTGATCCTCAACAGCCGGACCTACCAGCTGGATTCGCTGGCCACCGACCAGAACCGGCACGATCAACAACTGTTCTCTCACGCGGTCGCTCATCGCCTCTCGGCCGAACAGGTGCTCGACGCGATCTGCCAGGTCAGCCAGGTGCCCGAACAATTCGGGAAATTGCCGGCCGGTACCCGTGCCACGCAGTTGGCGACACCCGAGGATGCGCCGGCATTCCTGAGGATCTTCGGAAAACCGTCCCGGGAAACATCGTGTGACTGCGAACGGCAGACCGGCTCGACGCTCTCCCAGCACCTCACGCTGGTCAACGGCAGCCTGGTCAGCGGAAAGATCACCCACGGCAAGAACCGGTTCCGGCGATTGATCTCGGCGGGACGCGGTGACCGGGAAATCCTCGAAGACCTCTACCTTGCCGCGTTTTGCCGATTGCCCAACTCCGAGGAGCTGCGGGTCGGGCTGGAATATGTTGGCGGAGCGGGGAATCGCGAGAAGGCCCACGAGGACATCCAGTGGGCGGTGATCAACAGCAGGGAATTCCTGTTCCGGAACTAGGGCGCGAAGTGACTTTTCAAGAGCGATTCAACAGCCACAGATTTCCGGCACCGACTGTGATCGTGGTGTTCGCGGTGGTGTGTTTTTCCCTGGCCCGGGTGCCGGCAGCCGAACCGGGATCGCACTGGTCTTTTGTTGTTCCCCGCCGGCAGACACCACCGGCGGTTCAAGACGGGGCCTGGCCCCGCAACGCGATCGATCGCTTCGTACTGCGGAGAATTGAAGAGGCCGGCCTGAGGCCCGCCGGGGAGGCCGATCGCCGGACGTTGATCCGCCGACTGTCGCTGGATCTGCTGGGACTGCCGCCGACCATCGGGGAAGTGGATGCGTTTCTGGCCGATCGCCGACCGGGGGCTTACCACCGGCTGGTCGACCGGCTGCTCGATTCACCACGGTTCGGCGAACGCCTGGCATTGCAATGGATGGACGCGGCACGTTACGCCGACACGCACGGCTACCACGAGGACTACAACCGCGACATGTGGCCGTGGCGAGACTGGGTGATTGCCGCCCTGAATGACAACATGCCCTTCGACCAGTTCACGATCGAGCAACTGGCCGGTGACCTGTTGCCCGGCGCCACGTCACGGCAAGTGGTCGCGACCGGATTCAATCGCAACCATGGAGTGACCGCCTCGGGCATCTCCGAGGAATACCGGGTCGAGTACGTGCTCGATCGCGTGCGGACGACCGCCACCACCTGGATGGGACTGACAATCGGTTGTGCACAATGTCACGAGCACAAGTATGATCCCGTGTCGCAGGAGGAGTTCTACAGCTTCTTCGCCTATTTCAACTCGGTCACCGACAAGGGGGTCGAGAACCGTCCCGGGAACGTGGACCCTCTCGTCGAGGTCGTGCCACTGGGTCAGCAGGCGATCGAGACAAGGCTGGCCGGCGTGATCAAGAGCCTGGAGGCTCGTCGGGCCCGGCGGTTCGAGGGCGTTGGTGACCGTGTTGCCGCCTGGGAGCGGGCACTGGCAAAGCAGCCTGGTCGCCGGGGCGTCGTCGAGGGACCGTTGCTGGTGCACTGTCGGCTCGATGAACGGGATGGCCAGCCGGTGTCGACCGGTTCACCCGGGAAGCCGGCGACGGTCCAGGGGCAGGCGAAGTGGGTCAAGGCCCGGGTTGCCGGTGGCCTGGAACTCGACGGTCGCAGCAGCCTGGTCCTGGGTGACGTGGCGGGTTTCGAGCGGACCGACGCGTTTTCCTACGGTGCGTGGGTGAACCCCAGCAGCGGTGGTGCCATCGTCGCGCGGATGGATGACGCGGCCGACTACCGTGGCTGGGACGTGTTCGTGAGCGGGCGGCGAGTCGAGGTCCACCTGATTCATCAGTGGCCGGGAAATGCCGTGCACCTGATCTCGAAGGCCTCGCTGCCCTCGGATCGGCTGACCCACGTGTTTGTCACCTACGACGGTTCCAGCCGGTCGGCCGGAGTCGCCCTGTATTTTGACGGCAAACGACAGGAGGTTAATGTGACCCGGGATCGGCTGACCGGGTCGATCCGAACCGCCCGACCACTGCATATCGGTCGGCGAAATCCCAGCGGATTTCTCAAGGGAACAATCGACGATGTCCGCATCTACCCGCGACAGCTCAAGCCCGAGGAGGTGGCCGTGTTGGCCGGGACTGACGGCCTGGACGAGATCCTGGCGGTGGCCGCCGAAAAGCGGACCAGGTCGCAACGCGAGACGTTGCAGCGGACCTACCTGGCCCTGCACGATCAGGAGTACCGTCGCCTGAGCGAACAACGGGACCGTCGACGTCGAGAACTGGACGCGTTGAAGAAGAACCGTCCCACGGTGATGGTGATGCAGGACCTGAAGATGCCTCGCCGTTCGTTCGTCCTGCTGCGCGGTCAGTACGATCAGCATGGTGCCGAGGTCAAGCCGGGTGTGCCGGGGTTCCTGCCAGGTCTTCCGGCCGGGGCACCAGCGAACCGGCTGGGGCTGGCCCGCTGGCTGGTCGATCCGTCACACCCGCTGACCGCGCGCGTGGCGGTCAATCGTCTCTGGCAGCTCAGCTTCGGCTCCGGCCTGGTCGAAACGGCCGAGGACTTTGGGACACAGGGACAGCCGCCCAGTCACCCCCGGTTGCTCGACTGGCTGGCCACCGAGTACATCCGCCGGGGCTGGGACACCAAGTCGCTGCTGCGGCTGATCGTCACGTCGGCGACCTATCGCCAGTCGTCGCGATCGACACCCGCCCTCCGCGAGCGGGACCCGGCCAACCGCCTGCTGGCTCGTGCCACGCGGTACCGGTTGCCCGCCGAGCTGATTCGTGATCACGCGTTGGCCTCGGGCGGGTTGCTCGTCGAACAGATCGGTGGCCCGAGTGTCCGGCCGTACCAGCCGGCCGGGTTGTGGAAAGAAACCTCCAACCGCGGCTACGTCCAGGACCACGGTGTCGCCCTGTATCGCCGCAGCTTCTACACCTACTGGAAGCGATCGGTGCCGCCGCCGAACATGTTCGCGTTGGACGCGCCGACGCGGGAAACCTGTACGGTGCGTCGGCAGCGCACCAACACACCGCTGATGGCACTGGTCCTGCTCAACGACCCGACGTTCGTTGAAGCGGCCCGCAGCCTGGCCGGGCTGGTGCTGGGAGAGAAAAAAGCCGGCATCGACGGGCGGATCCAACACCTGTTTCAGCGGGTGACGGCCCGGGTCCCCGAGCAGGAAGAACTGTCGGAGTTGCAGCGGCTGCTGGCCGACCAGCTGGCACGTTACCGTCGTGATCCCGCCGCGGCCGGGGCGTTGCTGAAAGTGGGAGAATCAGCGCGGGATCAACGGCTGGATCCGGCCGAACATGCCGCCTGGACGGTCCTGGCCAGCGTGGTACTCAACCTCGACGAAGCGATTACCAGGGAGTAACAGCTTTGACCGCTACAGGATCAACCAGCCCGAAGCGAGTGGATCGACGGGGCCTGTTCGGACAGGTTGCCGGTGGGTTGGGTTCGGTGGCGCTGGCCTCGTTGTTGCGAGCCGAACACCCCCCCGCGGCGGGTTCGCATTTCCCGGCCCGGGCCAAGCGGGTGATCTACCTGTTCCAGTCCGGAGCCCCCTCGCACATCGATCTCTTCGACCACAAGCCCGCACTGGCTCGTCACGCGGGCCGGGAGCTGCCCGATTCGGTGCGGGCCGGGCAGCGGTTGACCGAGATGACGCACAAGCAAAAGAGCTTTCCCTGCGTCAGTACCGTGTTCGGTTTCCCACGACATGGCGCCTGTGGTCGGCCGCTGAGTGAACTGCTGCCACACACCGGTTCGATTGCCGACGAGATCTGTCTGGTCAAGTCCATGACGACCGAAGCGATCAATCACGATCCGGCGATCACGCTGATCAACACCGGCAGCCAGCAACTGGGCAAGCCCAGCCTGGGATCGTGGCTGAGTTACGGGCTGGGCAGCGAGAGTCGTGACCTGCCCGCCTACGTCGTCTTGATCTCGCAGGGGACCGGCCGGCCCGGAGGCCAGCCGTTGTTCTCGCGGCTCTGGAGCAGCGGGTTCCTGCCGTCACGGCACCAGGGTGTTCGCTTTCGCAGTGGGCGTGACCCGGTCCTGTACCTGGGCGATCCGCCCGGGATTGATCGTGGCGGCCGCCGCAAGATGCTTGATGGACTGGCCAGGCTCAACCGGTTGAGGGCCCGCAGGGTCGGTGATCCGGAGATCGACACGCGAATCGCCCAGTACGAAATGGCCTTCCGCATGCAGGCCTCGGTGCCGTCGCTGATGGATATCTCCGGCGAAACAGCCGGGACGTTACAGCGTTACGGTCCCAACGTGGGCCAGCCCGGAACGTTTGCCGCCAACTGCCTGCTGGCCCGCCGATTGGCCGAGCGGGGGGTGCGATTCATCCAGTTGTTCCACCGGGGCTGGGACCAGCACGGGAACCTGCCGGCGCAACTTCGTGGTCAGTGTCGTGATACTGATCAGCCGGCCGCGGCGCTCGTCAAGGACCTGAAGCGTCGCGGAATGCTCGACGAGACACTGGTTGTCTGGGGCGGCGAGTTTGGCCGGACCGTCTACGCCCAGGGAAAGGTGTCTGGCGGCAACTACGGCCGGGACCATCATGGCCGCTGTTTCAGCCTGTGGATGGCCGGCGGCGGGATCCGTGGCGGCATCGAATACGGTCGGACCGACGACTTCTGCTACAACGTGGTCGAGAAACCGGTCCACGTCAACGATCTCAACGCCACGATTCTCCATTGCCTGGGGCTGGATCACCTGGAACTGACCTACAGTCACCAGGGGTTGGAGCAGCGACTGACCGGGGTCGAGGATGCGCTGGTGATCGACGATCTCCTGGCGTGAGCCGGGCGACCGTGCTCGACAGGTTCACAGCAGCCCGGGGATCGGCTGGTAATTCTCCATCGCGCGGGCAATATCGCGGGGAACCGACTGGTTGATCCGCACCCCGCCGACATCGAACAACGTGTGCCAGATGGTCGCGATCAGGTTGCTGTTGTGATTCGGGGTCGTCAGCGGCCGCGAGACGTCCCGGGTCGATTGCCCGATGACCTGGCCCATCTCCAGTCCACCGCCGGCCAGCAGCAACGGGGCGATGTTGCCCCAGTGATCGCGACCGCCCTTCTTGTTGATCCGCGGCGTGCGTCCCATCTCGCCGCAGCAGACCAGCAGGATCTTGTCGTCGAGACCGCGGTCGTGAACATCCTCGAGGAATGCCGAGACGGCGTGATCGAACGGCCTGCCCATGTAGTTCATGCCGGTGATCACGTCGGCGTTGTTCACGTCGGCATGCATGTCCCAGACGAAGTTGGTCGTAACCGTCACGAATCCGCAGCCCCGCTCGACCAATCGCCGCGCCAACAGCAGCAACTTGCCCAGCGTCTTGCCGTTGTCGGCGTACCGCTTGCGGTTGTTCCAACGCTTGTCGGTCCCCGCCTCGGGGGCCAGGCCACTGGTGTCGTACCGGGCCACGGTTCCTGGAGATTCCTTGGACAGGTCGAACGCTTCGGCCACGCCACCGAGGATCGTGTCGAAGGCCTGCTCGCGAAGCCGATCAAGACTTTCGCGGCGTCCGTTGCCGTCGAATGAACGCTTCAGCCGATCCAGCCGGGTCAACAGGCCACGGCGATCGGTCAGCCGTCCCATCGGCAGCGTCAGTTTCATGTCGGCCTTGAGATCGCCACCGCCACTGGGAGTGAAGGGCCGGTAGGCCGAGCCGACGGTTCCGGTCGAATCGAACTTGCCGAACTGCGTGACTCCCGGCATCGTGCTCTCGTCAACCGAGCGTGGCAACAGCAGCACGTTGGACGGCATCCCGTTATCGGGATTGTTCTGGCCGACGATGCGGGAATAGATCGAGCCGAGGTTGGCTCCCAGGGTATCCTTGCCGACCACCGGCTTGATGTCGTGGCGGCCGTCACCGGTCACGAACGATCGGACCACGGTCGTGCGATCGTTCAACGCGGCAAGCTTCTCGAACGTGGATCCGTAGGTGATCCCGGGGATCTTCGTCTTGATCTCACCGGTCGCACTGCGAATTCCCGAGGGAGCCGTCATTTTCGGATCGAAGGTCTCGACCTGCGACGGCCCACCGTGCATGAACAGGAAAATCACGGCCTTGTCGTGGACGGATTGTCCCGACGAGGCCGCGGCGGCCTCGCGACCGGCGAGCAGGTCGGCGAGTGTCAACCCACCAAGCCCGAGGCTGCCGATCTTCAGGAAGTCACGCCGCCCGTAACGGCTGTGCCCGTCGTACACGCTCAGCATCGTCGAGTCGCTCCACCCACGGAGGAATGATCATCCTCAATTCTATCAAAACTCATCGATCCGAGACAGCGCGAGGTTTGAGCCGAATCCGGGGTATCGCGGGATCTTCGGCTGTTAGCGGGCTATTTCTTGCCCGAGATGCCGTAAAGATGCGTCTTGGTCCGGAGAATCAGCAGGCCCTCGGCGACGGCTGGCGAGGCCATGAAACCGCCGTCGAGCTTGTTGACCGCCAGTTCGCGGTACGTGGCCTTGTCGGCGGCAAAGACGTGTGTCCGACCCTCCTGGCTGAAACTGAAGATTCGCTTGCCGACCAGGATCGGCGAGGCGACATGTTTGCCGGCGATCCGCTTGGTCCAGGCGGCCTTTCCCGTTCCGGCGGCCAGGCAGGAGGCCACGCCCGAGTTGCTGACCATGTAGATCGCGTCGCCGACGAGCAGTTGCGAGGGACGCGAGGGGACACTTTTCATCGTGGTCCACTTCACGTGAGTCTTGGTGATGTCGCCTTTTCCGTCGGGCCGTACGGCCAGCAGGCGGGTGGGGACCGAGCCGGTGTTGATGTAGAGCAGGCCATTGCCGAACAGCGGACGGGCGCACGAGTTCATCCCGCCGTGGATCACTCGCCAGAGTTCCTTGCCGCTTTCGGGATCGTAGGACATCGTGGCGACCGCGCCGGGAACGACGACCTGCGTGCGACCGCCGAACGTGATGACCTTGGCCGTGCCGTAGGCCTTCTTGACGTCACCGTTGTCTGAGCCGTAATCAACGTTGCGATCGTTGCGCCAGGCCGTCTTGCCGTTTCGCTTGTCGAGGGCGACGACGTACTGGTAGTCAAAACCGTCGTAGGGCAGGAACAGGTGATTTCCGTGGATGACCACCGAGGAACCGGGACCGCGGAAATGATTGCAGGGCAGGTCCTGCCGTTTCCAGATCGTCTTGCCGGTCCGGGTGTCCAGGCAGGCGGTTCCCAGGGCACCGAAGTGGACGTAGACCCGGTTCTCTTCGACCCACGGCGTGGGCGAGGCGTAGCTGTTGAAGGGGTGGCAATACTGGGGTTTTTCGTGCTCGAAGACCGTGATGTCGTGAAGGATCTTGCCGTTGCGGCGATCGACACACACGGCGGCCAGCCGGTGCCCGTCGGGCGTGGCGGTGGTCAGCCAGACCTGGTCCTTCCAGATGACCGGCGAGGACCAGCCTTTTCCCCAGATCGCCGTCTTCCAGGCCACGTTGGATGTCTCGCTCCAGGTCGTGGGGATGCCCTTGACGGTGGACTGGCCATCGCCGGCGGATCCCCGGAACTGGTTCCAGTCGGCCGCGGGCAGGTTGGCGGTGCTGAGTGCAAGCAGCAGGAGCGAGAAGAATTTCATGGGAGGTCCGGGGAGGTCGGTGAAATGAACAGGACAGGAGGACTTTGGTCCCTGGAGTATACTCGAACGACACTCAGCGGTCGGCGTTGCGGGCGGCACTGACCCGGCAGGAAGCTCGCCAGGTCTTGAGCTTTCCGGAGAGTTCTTCGACGACACGGGGATGGTCGGCGGCCACGTTGGCGGTTTCGCGGGGATCGGCCAGCAGGTCGAACAACTCGATCGTCGGCTTTCCCGCCGCCCCGGTCTGGCCTTTCTTCTTCTTGCCGCCACCGGTGTGACGGACCAGCTTGAAGCGGTTGTCGATCGCAGCGGTTTGACCGCCCGATTCAAACAGGATCGGTTGCGGTCGTTTCCAGTCCCGCTGTCCCCTGAGGACGGGGAGCAGGCTGATCCCGTCAGGAGTGAATTTTCTGGGGGGCAGGACGCCGAGCACGTCGAGGACAGTCGGCAGGTAGTCGGATGTCACACCCGGGCTGTCGGTTGTTTGACCGGCGGCGACCACCGCGGGCCAGGTCACGATTCCCGGCACGCGGATGCCCCCCTCGTAGAGGCTGCGCTTGCGACCACGCAGGCCCCTGGTTCTGCCGGGAGCCTTGTCGTTGCCTTCCGGTCCATTGTCGGCGCTGTACCACAGCATCGTGTTTTCGGCGATCCCGAGCCGGTCGAGCGTGGCCCGCAGCCGGCCGACCTGCTCGTCCAGAGCGGTGATGCAACCGTAATAGTGCCGGTGGTAATCCGGCTGGTCGGCATACAGGGCCGTGTATTTCGGGCCGGCCACGACCGGCAGGTGGGGAGCGTGGAACCAGATCACCGCCAGGAACGGCGACTTGTCCTTCGCGGCGGATTCGATGAAGGGCACGGCCCGGTCCATGATCACCCGCGAGTCGTCGCCACGAGTGTTCTCGTTGACCGGCTTGCCGCGTTGGTTCCAGTACCGCGTACCGTAGGGCACCGCGTCGGCGGTGTCGGTGATCGGGTTCCACCAACGCCGTCCGGCGTTTTGCGGTTTCAACAGCGGGTCCCAGGTCGGCACTTTCGCCTCGGTCGAAAAACAGACCTGGAAACCGTTTTTCCAGGGAGGGGAAAAGTGCCGCTTGTTTCGGGGACCACCGCGGTTGGAATCCTCGACCTCGGTCGTGAGCGTGCCGACATGCCACTTGCCGAAATGTCCGGTCCGGTATCCTCGGCTCACCAGCAACTCGGGCAGGGTCCGTTCACGTCGGGGCAGGTGTCCGCGGTTGGCTGTCAGGATCCCGTAACGGTACGGGTGCCGGCCGGTCAGGCAACTGCCACGGGTGGGGCTGCAGACCGGTGCCCCCGCGTACCAGCGACGAAACACCAGGCCGTCGGCCGCCAGCCGGTCGAGGTGCGGCGTTTTCAGGTGGGGATGGCCGTTGTAGCCGGTGTCGCCCCATCCCTGGTCGTCGGCCATCACCAGGATCACGTTTGGTGGTGCCGCGAGTGTCGAAGCGGTGGCCGTTGCCAGGATCGGCCACCAGAGAAGCATGATCAGCCCGCAACGGCTGGTGGATCTCGCGACACGGCGATTGTGCATGGTCACGTTCCCTGGCTGGACTGGTTTTGTCGGCAGGGTAGCGCTCCCTGTCGGTTCTCTTGAGTTTCCGGGCGCGGCCCAGCGACAATGTTGCGTCCGTCCTTGTCGATCGTCAACCGGAGCCGGGAGTTCCTGGATGTCTTCGTTTCCCCGCGTCACGTGCACGGCACTGCTGGTCCTGTTGACATCGCGGCTTCCCGCCCAGGGAACCGCCGAGGATTATCGCAGGGCGGCTGATCTCCGTAAGCAGTTCTCCAACAAGGTCAGCCGGGACCGGATCCGTATCCGCTGGTTCCGCGGCGACGAGGGTGGCTGGTACCGGGTCGATCTCGAAGAAGGAAAACGCGAGTTCGTGCTGGTTGATGTCGAGCGGGGAAAGCGACGGGCGGCGTTCGATCACGAGGACCTGGCCAAGGCGCTGGCGAAGGAGACCGGGAAGGCGTTCGATTCCAAGCGGCTGCCACTGGAGCAGTTGAGGTTCTCGAAAGACCGGAAACACTGCTGGTTTCGTGCCGCCGGGAAAGGATGGTTGTGTGATCGCGACAAGTGCACGTTGCAGGAAGCCGGGCAACCGCAGGACTTCGACGCGGGTTCGGACAAGGAACCTCCCGGCTGGAAAAGGCCGGGGTTCGAATCACCACGGAATCGCCGTTCGCCCGACGGGGCCTGGGAAGTCTTTGTCAAGAACCATGACCTGCACCTGAGGGACCGCAAGAGCGGGTCGGAGTTTCGCCTCTCCGACGACACCGACGAGAAACGGAGATGGTCGGACCGCGTGTTCTGGTCTCCCGACTCGAAACGACTGGTGGCCTACAGGACCAGGCAGGGAGCCACCCATACGGTTCACATGGTCGAATCCTCGCCGAAAAAACAGTTGCAGCCAAAATTGCATTCCCACCAGTATCTCAAGCCCGGCGACAAGCTCTTCCAGGTTCGACCGCACCTGTTCGACGTTGCCGGTGGACGAGAAATCCCGGTGTCGGACAAGCTGTTCTCCAACCCGTGGCGAGTCCGCGAACTGCGCTGGAACAAGGCAGGCGACCGGTTCACGTTTCGCTACAACCAGCGTGGTCACCAGGTGCTGCGGTTGATCGAGGTCGATGCCGGCAGCGGCGCGGCCCGCGCGGTGATCGAGGAAACCAGCAAGACGTTCATCGACTACGCCTACAAGCAGTTCCTGTTCTATCTCGACAAGACCAGCGAACTGCTGTGGATGTCCGAGCGGGATGGCTGGAACCACCTCTACCTTCTCGACGCCCAGACCGGGAAGGTGAAGAACCAGGTGACTCGCGGGAACTGGGTCGTGCGGAAGATCGACCGGGTCGACGTGAAGTCGCGACAACTGTGGTTCCGTGCCAGCGGCCTGGAAGAAGGCGAGGATCCTTACCACGTGCACTTCTGCCGGATCAACTTTGATGGAACCAACCTGGTCCGGTTGACGACCGGTGACGGCACGCACCGCATCCGCTATTCCCCGGGGGGCGACTACCTGGTGAGTTCCTGGTCACGCGTCGATCGGCCGCCGGTGACCGAGGTCCGCAGGACCGACACGGGGCGACGGGTCTGCCGGCTGGAACGCGCCGACATCTCGTCATTGAAAGCGGCCGGTTGGCAACGGCCCGAACGCTTCACCGCCCGTGGGCGTGATGGCCGGACCGAAATCTGGGGCGTGATCTACCGTCCGACCAATTTTGACGAGAAACTGCGGTATCCGGTGATCGAGAAGATCTATGCCGGTCCACACGGGTCGTTCGTGCCCAAGGAATTCCGCTCCCTGCACGATGGCCAATCGCTGGCCGAACTGGGGTTTGTCGTGGTCCAGATCGACGGCATGGGCACGTCCAACCGGTCGAAGTCCTTTCACGATGTCTGTCACAAGAACCTGGGGGATTCGGGATTCCCTGATCGCATTCTCTGGATGCAGGCCGCGGCGGCAAAACGGCCCTGGATGGATCTCTCGCGGGTCGGGATCTACGGAGGGTCAGCCGGCGGGCAAAGCGCCCTCCGCGGGATGCTCGCTCACGGGGACTTCTACAAGGTGGCCGTGTCGGTTTGCGGGTGCCACGACAACCGCATGGACAAGGTCTGGTGGAACGAGTTGTGGATGGGATGGCCGATTGGACCTCACTACGCCCAACAGTCCAACGTGACCCAGGCGCATCGCCTGACGGGGTCGTTGCTGCTGATCGTGGGTGAACTCGACCGGAACGTCGATCCGGCATCGACAATGCAGGTCGTCAATGCCCTGATCAAGGCGGACAAGGACTTTGACCTGCTGGTGATTCCCGGTGGAGGGCATGGGATCGGGGGCTCTTACGGGATCCGTCGCCGGCGGGACTTCTTCGTCAGGCACCTCTGGAGCGTGAAACCGCGACGAAAGGCGGATGAACAATGACCGGTCAGTCACCCGGTGGCGGGTTCTCGCGGCAGTAGGCTTCGTACTCGGCCTGGGTCGCTTCGTCGGGCGGGTAGGTTCCGGCCAGTGGCGAACCGTTCTCGACCTTCGACAGGATGAAGTCCTCGCGATGTTCCTGCCGGGCGGCGGCCAGGGCCACCTCGTCGGCCAGGTGCCGGGGGATGACCACCACGCCCTCGTCGTCGCCGACCAGGACATCTCCCGGGTAGACCGACACGCCACCGCAGCCGACGGGCATCTGCACGTCGATGGGATGGTGAATCGTCTTGTTGGTGGCCGCGTGGGCCGAACGGGCGTAGGCCGGGATGTCCATCGCCGCAATCACCGGGGAATCGCGGAAGCAGCCGTCGGTGACAATTCCGACAGCCCCGCGGGCCACCATTCGTGTGGCGAGGATGTTGCCCATCGTGCCGGCCCGCTCGTCACCCCGGGCGTCGATCACCAGCACGTCGCCGGGGCCCACCGATTCGATTGCCAGTCGCTGGGGATCGGTCGAGTTGTCGAAGACGAGGTTGTGATCGAGGTCCTCGCGGGCCGGCAGGTATCGCAGCGTGTAGGCCTGGCCGACCATTCGTCGACCCGAAGACAGCGGCCGGGCCCCGGTGATGAAGACATTCCACAGGCCGTGCTTGGCCAGTACCGTGGCCAGCGTCGCGGTGCTGGGCTGTTCGAGCAGTTTCCAGGTGCGGTCGGCGATCGCGACGGGTGTTTCGGTTGCTGTGTCGTTCATCGTAGGCCTCGTGAGTTCGTCGGTTCAAGGAACCGTAGAATAATCAGAAGGCAAAGCAAGGCAAGACAGCACACCCCGCAGGATGCCATCGGGAACGCGGTCCCGGGAAGACGAGAGCCTGAGGCGCTGACCGCGAGCGTCACAGCCGGCCCGAGGCCTGTTAGCCGTACAACGCCGAGATCGGCTGCCCGCGGTAGATCTCGTGGACACGCCTGTCTAAGTCGGTCCAGTGATCGTCGCGGGGAATCCCCAGCGCGTCGTAGATCGTCGCCGAGAAGTTCTCGGGCATGTACCGCTGGCTGACCGAGTAGGCTCCCAGATCATCGGACTGGCCGATCACCTGTCCGCCCTGGACACCGCCGCCGGCAAACAGTGCGGTGAACACCGGTCCCCAGTGGTCACGGCCCGAGTTCTTGTTGATGTTCGGCGTGCGACCGAACTCGCCACTGATGACGAAGAGGGTTTCATCAAGCAGCCCGCTGTCGGCCAGGTCATCGACCAGGGCGCTCATCGATCGGTCGAATGGCGGCAGCAGGTTTCGCTTGAGGTTCACGAAATTGCGACGGTGAGTGTCCCAGGACGAGTTCTTGCCCAGGTTGACCTGGACGAAATCAACACCCGCGTCGAGCAACCGGTAACCCATCAGTGCCGAGAGGCCGAACTTGTTCTTGCCGTAGCGTTCGATCAGCTTCGGGTCGGCGTTTTCGACGTCGAAGGCCTGGCTGGTCTTGGGGTCGGCCAGCACGGTGATCGCCTGCCGACGGCTCTGTTCAAGCTTGCGGCCGGCGGCTCGTTTCTGCAGATCCACCCGCTGTTGCTCGACTGTCCCCAGCAACCCGATCCGGTTCTGCAGACGATTACGGCCTCCCCTGGGCAGCGTGAGCTCCGGCGTGTTGAAAATCGTACTGGTGGCGTGGTCAAACGAGTCGAGATCAAAGCGGAAACAGTCGGGGCAGGCCCCGTTGCCCAGCGGGCATTGTGCGGCGACATTGACGTGCCAGGTCTCGTAAGAGGCCCCCAGGCGGCCGGCGTACTGGCCGGGCCGGACCCGTGCTGCCTCGTTCACGCTGGGTTCGGGCAGCACCGCCGAGGGTGGCAGGTTGCGTTGCTCGTTGCGCTTGGCATAGGTCACAACCGAGAGCATCGACGGCCACTCGTTGGGACTGGGGACCTGGCGGGTGCTGAAGGCAGGAGGAAAATCCAGCCGACCGGTCAGCATCATGTGGCAGGCCTGTTCGTGACCGTTGCTTCCGGTACCCATTGACCGGACGACCGCGTAGTGCTTCATCCGCTTGGTGAACATCGGCAGGTGCTCGCCGATCTGGATTCCCGGGACGTCGGTCGAGACCGGGTCGAACTCGCCACGCACCTTTACCGGAGCAGCGGGCTTCATGTCGAACGTGTCGTGGTGCGAAATTCCGCCTGTCAGAAAGACAAACAGCACCCGCTTGGCCTTCGAAAGCGGCGCGGCGACAGCCGGCAGGGGCGACAGCCCGGTCGCTCCCAGCCCCACCATGCCCGCCGATCCGGCCTGCAGCAGCTGACGGCGGGAAAATCCGTGTTGGGGACAGCCGCAGTTGTGGTCATGCATCGACATGGAGCAGCATCCTGTCAGAAGGGCCGGACCCGGTTCGACCATTGTCATCGATCGACATCAAGCCGTTCGCCGGTGAAACCACCATCTATTCTATCGTCAAATCCGGTCGCTGTCGTTACGGATCGATTGACCGGTTGGGTTTGTCCGGTTCCAGCCCTGCGGAAAGTCATCCGGTGACCGCACCGGTCGCTTCAGCCGGTGGTGCCTTGTCACTGGGCAGGATGAACCATCCGAGCGTGGGGGCACAGATGGTTGCCAGGAACGCGGCCAGCAGCGGCGCGGATCGTAGGACAGCGTCCTTCGCGGTACCCAGACGGATTTGCCGCATCCCAGCCTGCTCGCTACGCTGAGTGACGCTTCCTCCGATCGAGAGAAATCACCATGACGATCAAGCGCGTACTGCCCGTCCTGATCCTGTTGCTGACCACCACCGCCGTGCTGGCTGACGGGCTCGGCGACAACGACCCGAAATCGGTTCGCCCGGTGCCTCGCGTGGGTGTCGAGGTTCCAGACGAGGATCGGGCAGCCCTGGAGGCCGGGCTGAAACAACTCCGCGGACAACTCGACAAGTTGGCCGCATCGAAAACCCCCGCGGTTCGGGAACTGCTGCCCGACATCGAGATCTACCATCGGGCCGTCGCCGACGCCCTGGCCTACAACGAGTTCTTTTCTCCAGGTGACATCAAGAAAGGCCATGACCTGCTGGGAATCGGCCAGGCAAGGGCCACGCAACTGGCCGCGGGAAAGGCACCCTGGACACGGCAACGCGGGCTGGTGGTCCGGGGATACGTTTCCCGGATCGACCGGACCGTGCAGCCCTACGGGCTGGTGATCCCCGAGAGCTACAACTTCAACTCGGGCCGTCGTCACCGTCTGGACATCTGGTTCCATGGCCGTGGCGAGACCCTCAGCGAGGTCAATTTCATCCACCAGCGGGCTCGCAACGCCGGTGCGTACACGCCGCGACAGACGATCGTGCTGCACCCCTACGGACGCTATTCCAACGCTTTCAAGTTTGCCGGCGAGGTCGATGTGCTGGAGAGCTGGGAGGACGTGAAGCAGAAGTACCAGGTCGATTCTCGCCGGACCTCGGTCCGGGGTTTCTCGATGGGTGGTGCCGCCTGCTGGCAATTCGCGGTCCATTACGCCGACCGCTGGTTCGCCGCGAACCCGGGTGCCGGGTTCTCCGAAACGCCGGAGTTCCTGAAGTTCTTCCAGAAGGAAACGCTCAACCCGACCTGGTACGAGAAGAAACTCTGGCACTGGTACGACTGCACCGACTGGGCGATCAACCTCTACCACTGCCCGACGGTGGCCTACAGCGGCGAACTGGACATCCAGAAGCAGGCGGCCGATATCATGGAAGCGGCGCTCGAGGCCGAGGGCATCGACATGGTTCACGTGATCGGTCCGGAGACCAAGCACCGGATCCATCCGGATTCGAAGATCGAGATCGATCGACGGCTGCAGAACCTGGGACGGCGTGGTCGCGAGTCGTACCCGCTGCACGTGGAACTGGCGACCTGGACGTTGAAATACAATCGCATGCACTGGCTGACAATCGAGGGCCTGGGTGAGCACTGGTCACGGGCGCGGGTGACCGCCGACGTGGTCGGCCGGTCGCGGCTGGAACTCTCGACGAAGAACATCACCGGCATGAAGTTCTCGTTTTCCTCGGGGCACTCGCCGTTTGACATTCTCCGGCAGGTGACCGTCGTCGTGGATGGACAGGAACTGGCCGCACCGCGGCCACGCTCGGACCGCTCCTGGTTCTGTCGGCTGACGAAACGGAAAGACGGCTGGCGGGTCGGAGGACGTGCAGGCGGTCACGGTGCTGGCCTGAGAAAGCGACACGACCTGCAGGGCCCCATCGACGATGCCTTCATGGACTCGTTCCTCTTTGTTCGTCCGACCGGAAAACCGTTGAACGAGAAGACCGGCGAGTGGGTCCAGTCGGAACTCAAACGTGCGATTGTCCACTGGCGAAAGCAGTTCCGCGGGCATGCCCGGGTGAAGAAGGACACCGAGGTGACCGACGAGGACATCAAGGGGGCCAACCTGGTGTTGTGGGGCGACCCGCAGAGCAACAAGCTGCTGGCAAGAGTCGTTGACCGCCTGCCGCTGACGTGGGGCGAGGGGCAACTTCACGTTACCGAGAAGGGTTTTGACGCCAGTCATCACATGCCGGTGATGATCTACCCGAACCCGCTCAACAACAGTCGCTACGTGGTGCTCAACAGCAGTTTCACCTACCGCGAGTACGCCTACCTGAACAACGCCCGGCAGGTGCCGATGCTGCCCGACTGGGCCATCGTGGACCTGACCACGCCGCCGGGAACGCAGTGGCCGGGCAAGATCACCGCTGCCGGCTTCTTCGACGAGAAGTGGCGGGTTCGTCGATAGGGACGACGAATCGGGATCGAATCCCCGCCCCGCCCCACCGCTTTGCGAGATTGCCAGCCGCCGGGTACCCTGACGGAGGCTGCCCCTTCCGGAGACACCCCGATGCGCACCCGACTTATCCTGTCCGTCGCCGTCACCCTGCTGCTGGTTTCAACCTGCCCGGCCAACAGTCCCCGGGTGTTGCCCGAAGGCAAACGACCCAACGACGCGCGACTGGGCCCGCAAAAAGACCTCAATGCCTATTTCCCCTTCACGGTCCCGGCAACGAAAAAGGCCTGGGAAGCCCGGGCGCGGGAACTGAGGCGACGGATCCTGGTTTCCACCGGTCTCTGGCCGATGCCCCAGCGGACGCCGCTCAGGCCGGTCATCTTCGGCAAGGTCAACCGACCGGGATTCAGCGTCGAGAAGGTGTACTTCGAGAGCCTGCCGGGCCACTTCATCACCGGGTTGCTGTACCGGCCGGCGAAATCCGCCGGCAAGGGTCGCCATCCGGCTGTCCTCTGCCCTCACGGCCACGGTGGCCGATTGCAGGATTACGGCGAAGGGAAGATGGATGCCCTGATCAAAAGCGGTGGCGAGAAGTTCAGGAAATCCGGACGGTTCCCGAAGCTGGCCCGCTGTGCCCAGTTGGCACGGATGGGGTGTGTCACCTTCATCTTCGATATGGAAGGCTATGCCGACAGCCAGCAACTCGGGATGCAGGTCGCTCATCGCCTGCAGAAACAGCGGCCCCACATGAACAGCCCCGAGGGCTGGGGGTTCATCAGTACCCAGGCGGAGCTGCGGCTGCAGAGCATCATGGGCCTGCAGACGTGGAGCTCGATCCGTTGCCTGGACTTCCTGGCCGGGTTGCCCGATGTCGATCCGAAGCGGATCGGTGTCACCGGCGGCAGCGGTGGGGGCACGCAGACGATCCTGCTGTGTGCCATAGACCCGCGGCCGGTTGTCGCCTTTCCCAACGGCATGGTCTCGACATCGATGCAGGGTGGTTGCACCTGCGAGAACTGTTGCCTGCTGAGAATCGGGACCGGCAACGTTGAACTGGCCGCGCTGTTTGCCCCGAAACCCCAGGGCATGACCGCGGCGAATGACTGGACCAAGGAGATGATGACCAAGGGGTACCCGCAACTTCGCCAGCTCTACGGGCTCTACGGCAAGCGAGACCACGTTCTCTGCCGCTCGCTGGTCCAGTTTCCTCACAACTACAACTACGTGAGCCGTGGCATCATGTACAACCTCTTCAATCGACATCTCGGGCTGGGGTTGAAGGAGCCGGTCATCGAGACCGACTACGAGCCACTGACCAAGCAGGAGTACACGGTCTGGGACAAGCAGCACCCCTCGCCGCCGGGAGGTGAAAAGCACGAGAAATCCGTGACCCGCTTCCTTGCGCGGCAGTCACAAGCCCAGGTTGCCTCGCTGGTGCCGGTGCGACGCGAGGACATGACGATCTACCAGGGTATCGTTGGCGGAGCCGTGCAGACGATCATTGGACGGGGGCTGCCCCGGTCCAACGAGATCCAGCGGACGAAGGTGGCCGAACACGATCGCGGTGATTACCTGGAATTCACCGACATCCTGCGGGTGACGACCCGCAACGAGGAACTGCCGGTCGTCTCGTTCTTTCCCAAGAAGACCCGTTTCAACGGCCTGGCCGTTGTCTGGGTTGATGGTCGCGGCAAGGATGGCCTGTACGCCGGTGACGGGACACCGCGACCGGCGATCCGTCGTCTGCTTGACGGTGGTGCCGCCGTGCTCGGCGGTGACCTGCTGTACCAGGGTGAGTTCCTGGAAAAAGGCCAGCCGTTGACGGTCACGCCGAAAGTCGGCAACAACCGCGAGTTTGCCGCTTACACGTTCGGTTACAACCACAGTGTCTTCGCCAGTCGCGTTCACGACATCCTGACGCTGTTGACCTTCGTCAAGGGGCACGAGGAGGATCGGGCCGGCGCGGTGGCACTGGTCGGGACCGGTGGTGCCGGACCCCTGGTGGCTGCCGCCCGCGTCGTGGCCCAGGACCTGGTCGACAAGGCCGTCGTCGCCACCGGCGGATTTCGCTTCGTCAACGTCAAGAGTTACCGCGATCCGATGTTCCTGCCCGGTGCCGTCAAGTACGGGGATCTTCCCGGCCTGCTCTCGCTGGCCGCACCGCTGCCGTTGTGGCTGGCGGGGGAAAAGGGTTCGGTGCCCGAGCGCGTCCAGGCCGCTTACACGGCAACGAAACGGCCCAAGTACGTTGTTTCGACGGCAGGCTCGGAACAGAAAGCCATCGGGGCCGCGGTCCCCTGGCTGCTGGGACAGTAGACGCTGGAGTGTCTGGCCCTCGGGATTTTCCTGCTGCATCTTCCTCTTTTCCAGAACAGGTCTCATGATGTCGCCGACTCTCTCCACACTCGTGCGTGATGCGTTTCCGCCGTTTGCTTCGCTTGCCGTGTTGCTGGCCAGCGTGGCCCTGGTGGTCAACCCGGCCGTGGCGGCCGATGCGAAGCTGAAAAAAGGTGACCGGATCGTTTTCCTGGGTGATTCGATCACCCAGGCCGGAGAACAGCCCGGTGGTTACATCCGGGTCGTTCGCGAGTTTCTCGAGACACGTCACGCGAAGCTGGAGCTGAAGGTGATCGGTGCCGGGATCAGTGGGCACAAGGTGCCCGATCTCGAGAAACGGCTTGATCGCGACGTGCTGGCCCACAAGCCGCAGGTGGTCGTGATCTATATCGGCATCAACGACGTGTGGCACTCGTTGCAGAAGAAGGGCACGTCGAAGCCCGATTTCGAGGCGGGACTTGGCCGCTTGATCACCCGGATCGAAAAGGCCGGTGCCCGGGTCATCCTCTGCACGCCCAGCGTGATCGGCGAGAAGCCCGACGGTTCCAATCGTCTCGACAAGATGCTCGCCGAGTACGCGGCCATCTCCCGGGGGGTGGCTGCCCGGACCGGTGTGCAGCTACTGGATCTCAACCGCGAGTTTCTCGACTACCTGCGACGCCACAACCCGCTGGCGGCCGGATCGAAGGTGCTGACGACCGACGGCGTGCACCTGAATGCTGCCGGCAACCGTTTTGTCGCCGCGCGGATGCTCGACGCGCTGGGTGTTTCCGGTACCGGATCGCGGCGACTGCGACACGTGGTGTTTTTCAAGTTCAAGCCCGAGGTCAGCGAGAAACAGGTGCAGGAGGTGGTGCGGGCGTTCGCGGCACTGCCTCAGAAGATCGAGGTGATCGTGGGGTTCGAGCACGGGATTGACGTCAGTGTCGAGAACAAGCACAAGGGGCTCACGCACGGTTTCGTGGTGACCTTCCGTGACGAGAAGGGCCGCGACACTTACCTGCCTCACCCGGCCCACCAGGAATTCGTCAAGCTGGTCGGTCCCCGCCTGGACGACGTGCTGGTGTTCGATTACTGGACCGGGCAGTAAAGGGTTGTCCGGCCGCGTGCTGCGGTCCTAGAACAACTCGGGGATCCGCTGCTGGGCGACGATGATCTGCTCGAGGTCCCTGGGCAGGTCGGCCTGGATCCGCAACCGACCGATGTCGAACAGCGAGTGCATGATGGTGGCCATGATCTGGCCACTGGAGATCGGCTGGGAGGCCGGTTGGCTGCCGGTGCGGTCCGAGCGACCCACGACCTGGCCGGTCTTCAGGCCCCCGCCGGCAAAGGCCAGCGTGCAGAGGTTGCCCCAGTGGTCGCGGCCGCCGTTCTTGTTGACCCGCGGCGTGCGGCCGAACTCGCCGGTGATCACCAGCATCACCTTTTCCTCGAGGCCCCGCTGGTGAATGTCCTCGATGAACGCCGAGGCCGCCTTGTCGACGGCCGGCAGCAACGTGGCCAGTCCGTCGTCGACGCGGAATTCCTTGCCGCCGCCGTGCATGTCCCAGCCACCGTTGCCGACGGTGACGAAACCACAGCCGCTCTGGATCAGGCGGCGGGCGAAGAGCATCTGGCGACCCAGTGCCACGGGCGAGAACATCGCGCCGTAGGAATTGCGTTTCTTGACCGCGTCGGTGGTTTCCATCATCGACGTGTCGTAGCGGGCCAGCGTCTCGGGCTTTTCCTGCGAGATGTCGAAGGCGCGGGCGACACCCTTGAGCAGGACATCGAAAGCCTGCTGCTGGAAACGGCCCGACGCGTCGGCCAGACCGGTTTGCGTGTACTGGCGACGGAGCGAATCGAGACCGGTCAGCAGGCCGCGACGGTCGTCGAGCCGGCTGCGGGCGATCCGCAGCTTCATGTTGTCGACGATCTCGCCGCCGGCACTGGGATCGAAGGGGCGGTAGACCGCGGGCAGTGTGCCGGTCTGAGAGAGCCGACCGACGTTGGTATAGAGCTTCTTCTCCTTGAACTCGTCTCCGACGGCGTGTGCGGTGACCAGCATGTTGCGGGGCATGCCGCTCTGGGGGTCGGTCAGCCCGGCGATCCGCGAGTAGATCGATCCCATCTGGGCCCCGGTCGGGTTGCCACCGGCCATCACGTGCATCGCGGCGGGACCGTGGCTGGAGATGCCGTGGCGGTAGGAACGGATGATCGCCATGCGATCGGCCAGGGCCGCCAACCGCGGCAGTGTTCCACCGAAGGTCACCCCCGGCAGTGACGTGGCCATCTCGCCGGTGATACTGCGGATTTCCCGGGGGGCCTGCATGTTCGGGTCGAAGGTCTCGAACTGTGTCGGCCCGCCCTGCAGGTTCAACACCACGATGGCCCGGTCGTTAAGGAACGAACCGCCCTTGGCAGCCCGCGCCTGCAACAGGTTGGCCAGCGTCAATCCACCAAAAGCGGCTGTACCGACCTTCAGGAAACCACGACGGTGTCCGTGCGAAATCGTCAGCATCAGCGAGACCCCTTGCCAGATATCACCCATCAACCTTTTCGTCGACCGGGCAATCTCCAGTATACCGCAATCCTGGGGGCGAGGGGAATTGCAGGAGTTCTGCCCGACGCAATGGTCGCTGCACCACATCAATGACTGGCAACGTTTCTGCCGAACCCCTACACTGAACGACCCACTTGATTCCGGGAAATTTGAGCGTTCGAGGCGTTTCATGCCGAATTCTGTCAGTGCCAAGAAATCACTCCGCCAGAACCTGCGTCGGCGGGCTCGCAACCGGTCGCAGCGTTCGTCGCTGAGGACCGCGGTGAAGAAGGTTCGCCTGGCCGTCGCTGCAGGCGAGGCCGAGGAGGCCCGGAAACTGTTGCGGGCGGCCACCAAGCGGCTCGACCAGGCGGCCACCAAGAAGCTGATCCACAAGAACAAGGCGGCTCGGACCAAGAGCCGGCTGGCCCGGCTCGTCAACGCCGGATCCGCTGAGTAGCGCGCTGTGACGCTGTCGTCCTGCCAAC